>Ga0308160_10000096_pt1 | contig 259183 bp, 201 predicted proteins | sample PhyFR1_FD_201036 | JGI IMG/M metagenome (GOLD analysis project Ga0308160, IMG submission 201036) | Phyllosphere microbial communities from UC Gill Tract Community Farm, Albany, California, United States - DLSLF.R1 | ecosystem: Host-associated > Plants > Phyllosphere > Unclassified | place... | reverse complement strand
AATATCAAACCGGGTCAGACCACTGCCGATGGCCGCTTTACACTGCTGCCAACCTGCTGTCTGGGTAACTGCGATAAGGGGCCAACGATGATGGTGGATGAAGACACGCATGTGCATCTGACGCCGGAAGGCATCCCTGGTTTGCTGGAGCAGTATCAATGACAATTAAACAGATCATTCGCACTGCAGAAACGCATCCGCTGACCTGGCGGATGCGTGACGACAAGCAACCTGTCTGGCTTGACGAATATCGCAGTAAAAACGGCTATGCCGGTGCGGAAAAAGCGCTGAAAAGCATGTCGCAGGATGAAATCGTTGCGGCAGTCAAAGATTCAGGCCTGAAAGGGCGCGGCGGTGCGGGCTTCTCCACCGGGCTGAAGTGGAGCCTGATGCCGAAAGATGAGTCGATGAATATCCGTTACCTGCTGTGTAACGCCGATGAGATGGAGCCGGGCACCTATAAAGACCGCCTGCTGATGGAGCAGATGCCTCACCAGCTGGTGGAAGGCATGCTGATCAGCGCCTTTGCGCTGAAGGCTTACCGTGGCTATATCTTCTTACGTGGCGAATACATTGAAGCCGCGGTGCATCTGCGTCGTGCGATTGCTGAAGCGACGGAAGCGGGCTATATCGGTAAAAATATTCTCGGTACCGGCTTTGACTTTGAGTTGATTGTCCACACCGGCGCAGGTCGTTATATCTGCGGCGAAGAGACGGCACTGATTAACTCACTGGAAGGCCGTCGTGCTAATCCGCGTTCGAAACCGCCATTCCCGGCGAGTGCGGGCGTGTGGGGCAAACCGACCTGCGTGAACAACGTGGAAACCCTCTCCAACGTTCCGGCGATTCTGGCCAACGGCGTGGAGTGGTACAAAAACATCTCTAAAAGCGAAGATGCCGGTACCAAAATGATGGGCTTCTCCGGACGGGTTAAAAATCCCGGCGTCTGGGAGCTGCCATTTGGTATCACCGCACGTGAAATCCTTGAGGATTATGCGGGCGGTATGCGTGACGGACTGAAGTTCAAAGCCTGGCAGCCCGGCGGGGCAGGGACTGACTTCCTGACCGACCAGCACCTGGATCTGCCCATGGAATTTGCCAGCATCGGCAAAGCGGGCAGCCGTCTGGGTACGGCGCTGGCGATGGCGGTCGATCACGAGATCAACATGGTCTCGCTGGTGCGTAACCTGGAAGAGTTCTTTGCCCGTGAGTCGTGCGGCTGGTGTACACCGTGTCGTGATGGCCTGCCGTGGAGCGTAAAAATTCTGCGTGCGCTGGAGCAGAAGCAGGGTCAGCCAGGCGATATCGAAACCTTACTGCAACTCTGCCGTCAGCTTGGCCCGGGTAAAACCTTCTGTGCGCACGCGCCGGGTGCGGTTGAGCCACTGCAGAGTGCGATTAAATATTTCCGTGAAGAGTTTGAAGCCGGCATGGCACCGCAGGTGTTTGGCAATACCCGCGCCATTGGCGGGATCCAGCCAAACCTGCTGAAAGCGCGCTGGTAATTCGCCGAAGAACACGGAACAGGCCTGGTGCCGCCGCCCCGACAATGTCGTGCGTCGGGGCAAGAATATGATTAACGCTCGTCTCTGACGAGCCTTACGGAAGCATGTCACTATGGCTACAATTCATGTAGACGGTAAAGAGTATGATGTGAACGGAGCGGACAACCTGCTACAGGCATGTCTCTCTCTGGGCCTTGATATTCCTTACTTTTGCTGGCATCCGGCGCTGGGAAGCGTTGGGGCCTGCCGCCAGTGTGCGGTAAAGCAATTCCAGAATGCCGAAGATACCCGCGGCCGTCTTGTCATGTCCTGCATGACGCCGGCCTCTGACGGCACATTCATCTCCATCGATGATGGCGAAGCAAAAGAGTTCCGCGAAAGCGTGGTGGAGTGGCTGATGACCAACCACCCGCACGACTGTCCGGTGTGTGAAGAGGGCGGTAACTGTCACCTGCAGGATATGACAGTAATGACCGGCCATAGCTTCCGCCGCTATCGCTTCACCAAACGTACCCACCGTAATCAGGATCTCGGCCCGTTCATCTCCCATGAGATGAACCGCTGTATCGCCTGTTACCGCTGCGTGCGTTACTACAAAGATTATGCCGATGGCAAGGATCTGGGTGTCTACGGCGCGCACGACAACGTCTACTTCGGTCGTCCGGAAGATGGCACGCTGGAGAGCGAATTCTCCGGTAACCTGGTTGAAATCTGCCCGACCGGCGTCTTCACCGATAAAACGCACTCCGAACGCTATAACCGTAAATGGGATATGCAGTTTGCGCCGAGCATCTGCCAGCAGTGCAGTGTGGGCTGTAACACCAGCCCGGGTGAGCGTTATGGTGAGTTACGCCGTATCGAAAACCGTTATAACGGCACCGTAAACCACTATTTCCTGTGTGACCGTGGCCGCTTTGGCTATGGCTACGTGAACCGTAAAGATCGCCCACGCCAGCCGATGCTGCTGCGCGGCAACGACTGGGTGACGCTGAACGCAGAGCAGGCGGTCAATGCCGGTGCAGATTTGCTGCGTCAGGCGAAAAAAGTGATCGGTATCGGCTCGCCGCGCGCCAGCATCGAAAGTAACTTCGCGCTGCGTGAACTGGTCGGTGCAGAGAACTTCTCTACCGGCATGCCAGCGGGCGAGCAGGCCCGGCTTGAACTGATGCTGAAAATTCTGCGTGAGGGCGGTATCTATACGCCATCGCTGCGTGAAATTGAAAGCTACGATGCGGTGCTGGTGCTGGGCGAAGATCTGACCCAGGTGGGCGCACGCGTGGCGCTGTCAGTGCGTCAGGCCGTGAAAGGCAAAGCGCGCGACATGGCTGCCGCTCAGAAAGTAGCAGACTGGCAGATCGCCGCGATCCTGAACATCGGACAGAATGCGAAACATCCGCTGTTTATCACCAACGTCGATGAAACCCGTCTGGATGATATCGCGGCATGGAGCTATCGCGCACCGGTTGAAGATCAGGCGCGTCTCGGTTTCGCTATCGCCAGTGCGCTGGATGAAACCGCTCCGGCGGTGACCGATTTCGACAGCAAACTGAACGGCAAAATGGATGTCATCGTGCAGGCGCTGGCCGGCGCGAAAAAACCGTTAATTATTTCCGGGACCCATTCCGGCAGCAGCGCGATGATCGAAGCGGCTGCCAACGTGGCCAAAGCGCTCAAAGCGCGCGGTGCCGACGTCGGGATTACGCTGCTGGCGGGACACGCCAACAGCGTGGGTCTTGGCCTGATGGGCGGCAATCCTCTGGAAAGCGCGCTGGAGCAGCTGAGCAACGGTGAAGCCGATGCGCTGGTGGTACTGGAAAATGACCTCTATCGCCATGCACCGAAAGCGCTGGTGGATGCGGCGCTGGCCCAGACCACTAACGTGATTGTGGTTGATCATCAGCGCACCGCGACGCTGGAGAAAGCGGGTCTGGTGTTATCAACCGCCAGCTTCGCCGAAAGTGATGGCACCTCGATCAACCATGAAGGCCGCGCACAGCGTTTCTTCCAGGTTTACGATCCTTCTTACTATGACAACAACGTAGTGATGCTGGAGAGCTGGCGCTGGCTGCATTCGCTGCACAGCACGCTGGAAAGCCGTCACGTCGACTGGACGCAGCTGGACCACGTGATCGATGCGGTGGTCAGTCATCTGCCACAGCTGGCCGGAATCAAGGATGCGGCACCGGATGCCAGCTTCCGTATTCGTGGACAGAAACTGTCGCGTTCACCGCACCGTGCCAGTGGCCGTACCGCGGCGCGCGCCAATATCAGCGTGCACGAACCGCGTCAGCCGCAGGATCAGGACACGATGTTCGCCTTCTCAATGGAAGGGAACAACCAGCCAGGCGCACCGCGTTCGCAGATTCCGTTTGCCTGGGCACCGGGCTGGAACTCACCGCAGGCGTGGAACAAGTTCCAGGTTGAAGTGGGCGGCAAACTGCGTAATGGCGATCCGGGTGTACGGCTGTTTGAAGCCAGCGCAGCCAGTCTGCCCTGGTTCAGCAACGTTCCGGCGGCATTCGTCAGTGAAGCGCAGTGGCGCGTGGCCCCTCTCTACCAGCTGTTTGGTAGCGAAGAGATGTCACAGCGTTCACCGGTCTTCCAGCAGCGTATGGCACCGCCTGCACTGGTGATTAACCCGGAAGATGCAGCGAAGCTGGGCGTCAACAATGGCGCGGCGGTTGAGTTCATCTGTGCCGGTGAGACAGTGCGTCTGCCGGTCCGTTTCTCGGCGTCACTGCAGGCGGGACAGATTGGTCTGCCGCTGGGCATGCCGGGCGTTCCGCCATTCCTGGCGAACGGTAAAATCGACACTCTGCAGGAGGCGGCGCAATGAGCTGGTTAACACCGGACGTTATCGACATTCTGCTGGCCATTGTTAAAGCCATCGTGATTCTGCTGGTGGTTGTGGCCTGCGGCGCGTTCATGAGCTTCGCCGAGCGTCGTCTGCTCGGCCTGTTCCAGAACCGTTACGGACCAAACCGCGTAGGCTGGGGCGGCTCGCTCCAGCTGGTAGCGGACATGATCAAAATGTTCTTTAAAGAGGACTGGGTTCCGCCGTTTACCGACCGCTTTATCTTTACTCTTGCGCCGGTTATCGCCTTTGTTTCACTGCTGCTGGCCTTTGCTATCGTGCCGGTTTCGCCAACCTGGATGGTGACAGACCTGAATATCGGTCTGCTGTTCTTCCTGATGATGGCGGGCCTTGCGGTCTACGCGGTGCTGTTTGCCGGCTGGTCGAGTAATAACAAATACTCGCTGCTGGGTGCGATGCGCGCCTCGGCGCAGACCCTGAGCTACGAAGTGTTCCTGGGTCTGTCGCTGATGGGTGTGGTAGCGCAGGCGGGCTCGTTCAATATGAACGATATCGTCAACAGCCAGACGCACCTGTGGAACATCATTCCGCAGTTCTTCGGTTTCGTGACCTTCTGTATTGCTGGCGTAGCGGTGTGTCACCGTCATCCGTTTGACCAGCCAGAAGCGGAGCAGGAACTGGCGGACGGTTATCACATCGAATATGCCGGTATGAAGTTCGGCCTGTTCTTTGTTGGCGAATATGTGGCGATCACCACCGTTTCAGCGCTGATTGTGACGCTGTTCTTTGGTGGCTGGCATGGCCCATTCCTGCCGCCGTTCATCTGGTTCGCCCTGAAAACGGCGTTCTTTATGATGATGTTCATCCTGATTCGTGCTGCGCTTCCGCGCCCACGCTACGACCAGGTGCTGTCATTCGGCTGGAAAGTGTGTCTGCCGTTGACGCTGTTGAACCTGCTGGCGACTGCCGCAGTGATTCTCTACACAGCGCCGTAAGGGGTTAACAAATGACTTTGAAAGATATTGTCGTAGGCTTTGGCACGACAGTTCGCAGTATCTGGCTGATCGGGCTGCACGCCTTCGCCAAACGTGAAACTCAGATGTATCCGGAAGAGCCGGTTTATCTGCCACCCCGCTATCGTGGCCGTATCGTATTAACCCGCGATCCGGATGGTCAGGAGCGTTGCGTCGCCTGTAACCTGTGTGCGGTTGCCTGCCCGGTTGGCTGTATCTCGCTGCAGAAAGCCGAAACCAAAGATGGCCGCTGGTATCCGGAGTTCTTCCGCATCAACTTCTCACGCTGCATCTTCTGCGGCATGTGTGAGGAAGCCTGTCCGACCACGGCGATTCAGCTGACCCCCGATTTCGAACTGGGTGAGTTTAAGCGTCAGGATCTGGTGTATGAGAAGGACGATCTGCTGATTTCGGGGCCGGGTAAATATCCGGAGTACAACTTCTACCGCATGGCAGGTATGGCGATTGACGGTAAAGATAAGGGCGAAGCAGAAAACGAAGCGAAGCCTATCGACGTCAAAGGCTTATTACCTTAAGGAGCAAGGCATGGAATTTGCGTTTTATCTTTGCGGGCTGGTGGCGGTGCTGACGACGTTGCGCGTCATTACCCACACTAATCCGGTACATGCGTTGCTGTACCTGATCGTTTCGCTGTTATCGATCGCGGGCGTCTTCTTCTCTATGGGAGCCTATTTTGCCGGTGCGCTGGAGATCATCGTCTACGCCGGTGCCATTATGGTGTTGTTCGTCTTCGTGGTCATGATGCTGAACTTAGGCAAGCAGACCGAGAAGCAGGAGCGTGAGTGGCTCAGCCCGTCACTGTGGATTGGCCCGGGTATCGTCTCGTTGCTGCTGCTGGTCGTAATGGTCTACGCCATCCTGACCGCCAACGATCAGGGCATCGATGGCACCATCATCGACGCCAAAGCGGTCGGCATCAGCCTGTTTGGTCCTTACGTACTGGCGGTTGAACTGGCCTCAATGCTGCTGCTGGCGGGTCTGGTCGTGGCGTTCCATATCGGTCGTGAAGAGCGTCAGGGCGAAGTCCTGAGTAACCGTAATGCTGACGCCGCTCAGGTGAAAAAGGAGAACGCATGATCCCGTTACAACATGGATTGATTCTTGCTGCCGTGCTGTTTGTCCTTGGACTGACGTCGCTGGTAATACGCCGCAATCTGCTTTTTATGCTGATCGGCCTTGAAATCATGATCAACGCCGCCGCCTTAGCCCTGGTGGTTGCCGGGAGCTATTGGGGTCAGGCCGATGGACAGGTGATGTATATCCTGGCGATCAGCCTGGCGGCAGCGGAAGCCAGTATTGGTCTGGCACTTCTGCTTCAGCTCTATCGTCGTCGTCAGACGCTGAACATTGATACTGTGAGCGAGATGCGCGGATGAATCTTCTCTATTTAACTGTCTTGTTTCCGCTGATCGGCTTTTTGCTGTTAGCGTTTTCGCGCGGTCGCTGGTCAGAGAACCTGTCGGCCACGATTGGTATGGGATCCGTGGGTCTGGCGGCCCTGACCACGGCGATGGTCGGTTTTGACTTCTTCGCCAACGGTCAGCAAGCCTACACGCAGGCGCTCTGGACCTGGATGCATGTCGGCAACTTCGACATGAAGGTGAACCTGACGCTGGATGGCCTGTCGCTGACCATGCTGTCTGTCGTGACCGGTGTCGGTTTCTTCATTCACATGTTCGCCTCCTGGTACATGCGTGGAGAAGAGGGCTACTCCCGCTTCTTCGCCTACACCAACCTGTTTATCGCCAGCATGGTTGTTCTGGTGCTGGCCGATAACCTGATGCTGATGTATCTGGGCTGGGAAGGGGTAGGCCTCTGCTCTTATCTGCTGATCGGTTTCTACTACAGCAATCCGGAAAACGGCAAAGCGGCGATGAAAGCGTTCATCATTACCCGCGTGGGCGACGTCTTCCTGGCATTTGGTCTGTTCATCCTCTACAACGAGCTGGGCACGCTGAACTTCCGCGAGATGATGGAGCTGGCACCTGCGCACTTTGCCGCAGATAACCATATGCTGCAGTGGGCAACGCTGATGCTGCTGGGTGGCGCGGTCGGTAAATCGGCTCAGCTGCCGTTACAGACCTGGCTGGCAGATGCGATGGCTGGTCCGACACCGGTTTCGGCACTGATCCACGCCGCGACCATGGTGACAGCCGGTGTCTACCTGATTGCCCGTAGCCACGGTCTCTTCCTGCTGACGCCGGAAGTGCTGCATCTGGTCGGGATTATCGGGGCGATAACCCTGGTGCTGGCAGGCTTTGCCGCGCTGGTACAGACCGACATCAAACGTGTTCTCGCTTACTCCACCATGAGCCAGATTGGCTACATGTTCCTGGCGCTGGGTGTTCAGGCGTGGGATGCAGCGATTTTCCATCTGATGACGCACGCCTTCTTTAAAGCGTTGCTGTTCCTCTCTTCGGGTTCAGTGATTCTGGCCTGCCATCACGAGCAGAACATTTTCAAAATGGGTGGCCTGCGTAAGAGCATTCCGCTGGTCTACACCTGCTTCCTGGTGGGCGGCGCGGCGCTGGCGGCACTGCCGCTGATTACGGCGGGCTTCTACAGTAAAGATGAGATCCTGTTTGGCGCACTGGCTAACGGTCACATCAACCTGATGGTTGCGGGTCTGGTGGGGGCGTTCCTGACCTCTATCTATACCTTCCGTATGATCTTCATCGTGTTCCACGGCGAAGAGAAAATTCATGCGCACGCCGGTAAGGGTATTACCCATCATCTGCCGCTGATTGTGCTGCTGCTGCTCTCCACCTTTATTGGTGCGCTGATCACGCCGCCGCTGGCAGGGGTACTGCCAGCCAATGAGTTCGGTGAAGCGGGCAAAGTGGGACTTGAAATCACCTCGGGCGTCGTAGCGATTGTCGGCATTCTGATCGCTGCCGCGCTGTGGCTGGGCAAACGTGAGCTGGTTACCCGTATCGCAAACAGTGCACCAGGCCGTTTCTTCGGCACATGGTGGTTTGCGGCCTGGGGCTTCGACTGGCTCTACGATAAAGTGTTCGTCAAACCTTATCTGGGTATTGCGTGGCTGCTGAAGCGCGACCCACTGAATGGCCTGATGAACCTGCCTGCGCTGCTGTCACGTATTGCCAACAAAGGCCTGGTAGTCAGTGAGAATGGCTACCTGCGCTGGTACGTTGCGTCAATGAGCGTGGGCGCCGTGCTGGTGCTGGCTCTGCTGCTGGTGATTTAAAGATTGATGAGCGGGGCAGGTTAGCTAATCTGCCCATTGAGAATGTCAAAAATTGTCCTGAGCAAGGGCGTTATCGTCGCGGCCAGTTTGGTTACCGCCAGCGCACAGCAACCGGAGCATACCGAGGTATGTGAGGATTGCGAGCACTGCCGGGAGCCAAAATGGCAAGTAAGATAGCCCGAACTAAGACAAAGAAAAGGGAAGTGTGCCGTGTTATTACCTTGGCTAATTATCATACCCTTCGTCGGTGGTCTGATCTGCTGGCTCACTGAGCGCCTCGGCGCGAAGGTGCCACGCTGGATCGCACTGATCACTATGGGGCTGACGTTGGCGCTTTCACTGCAACTCTGGTTGCAGGGAGGCTATTCACTGACGCAGGCAGCGGGCATTCCGCAGTGGCAGTCAAGTTTCTCCGTTCCGTGGATCCCACGCTTCGGCATCAGCTTCCATTTAGCCATTGATGGCCTGTCGCTGCTGATGGTGGTGCTGACCGGCTTGCTCGGTCTGATGGCGGTGCTCTGTTCATGGAATGAGATTTCAAAGTATCAGGGCTTCTTCCACCTGAACCTGATGTGGATCCTGGGCGGCGTAATCGGTGTGTTCCTCTCCATCGACCTGTTCCTGTTCTTCTTCTTCTGGGAAATGATGCTGGTGCCGATGTACTTCCTCATCGCGCTCTGGGGTCATAAAGCATCGGACGGCAAAACCCGTATTTCCGCCGCGACCAAATTCTTCATCTACACCCAGGCTTCAGGTCTGGTGATGCTGATTGCGATTCTGGGCCTGGTGTTTGTTCACTACAACGCGACTGGCGTCTGGACATTCAACTACGAACAGCTGCTGCAGACGCCAATGTCGAGCGGTGTTGAATATCTGCTGATGCTGGGCTTCTTTATCGCCTTTGCGGTGAAGATGCCGGTGGTACCGTTGCACGGCTGGCTGCCGGATGCGCACAGTCAGGCGCCAACGGCCGGTTCTGTTGATCTGGCGGGTATCCTGCTGAAAACCGCAGCTTACGGTTTACTGCGTTTCAGTCTGCCGCTGTTCCCGAATGCGTCAGCCGAGTTTGCGCCAATCGCCATGTGGTTGGGCATCATCGGTATCTTCTACGGTGCCTGGATGGCCTTCTCGCAGACTGATATCAAACGTCTGATTGCTTACACCTCGATTTCGCACATGGGCTTTGTGCTGATTGCCATCTACACCGGCAGCCAGCTGGCGCTGCAGGGCGCGGTGATTCAGATGATTGCGCACGGTCTCTCCGCTGCAGCACTCTTCATTCTGTGTGGTCAGCTGTACGAGCGTCTGCATACTCGTGATATGCGTCAGATGGGTGGCCTGTGGTCGCGCATCAAATGGATTCCGGGTCTGTCGCTGTTCTTTGCCGTTGCCAACCTCGGTATGCCAGGCACCGGTAACTTCGTCGGCGAATTTATGATTCTGACCGGCAGCTTCCAGGTGGTGCCGATGATTATCATCATCGCGACCTTTGGTCTGGTGTTTGCCTCGATTTACTCGCTGGTGATGATGCAGCGCGCTTATTACGGCGAAGCGAAATCGAAAGATCCGCTGCCAGGCATGTCACCGCGTGAGTTTATGACCATCGGTGTTCTGGTGGTGCTGCTGGTGCTGCTGGGCGTCTATCCACAGCCGATTCTGGATACTTCGCACGCTGCCATGAGCAATATTCAGCAGTGGTTTACCGCTTCAATTTCAACTACAAGGCCGTAATTCGCCATGACAATAACTCCTCACCAATTGATTGCGTTGCTACCGCTGTTAATCGTCGGATTGACGGTGGTGGTTGTGATGCTGTCCATTGCCTGGCGACGCAACCACTTCGTTAACGCCACGCTAACGGTAGTTGGCCTGAACCTGGCGCTGCTCTCGCTCTACTTTGTCGGTCAGGTCGGGGCGATGGATGTCACGCCGCTGCTGCGCGTCGATGGCTATTCGATGTTCTATACCGCGCTGGTCATGCTGGCGAGTCTGGCGACCTGTACCTTTGCCTATCCATGGCTGGCGGGCTTCCCGGACAACAAAGATGAGTTCTACCTGCTGGTGCTGATTGCGGCACTTGGTGGCATCGTGCTGGCCAGTGCTAACCATCTGGCTTCGCTGTTCATCGGTATTGAGCTGCTTTCGCTGCCGCTGTTTGGTCTGATTGGCTACGCCTTCCGCCAGAAACGTTCACTGGAAGCCGCACTGAAGTACACCATTCTTTCGGCGGCGGCCTCGTCGTTCCTGCTGTTTGGTATTGCGCTGATCTACGCCGACTCCGGTAACCTGAGCTTTGTGGCGCTGGGCCAGAGCCTGACTGACAGCATGATCCACGAGCCACTGCTGCTGGTGGGTCTGGGTATGATGATTATCGGTCTGGGCTTTAAGCTCTCACTGGTTCCGTTCCACCTCTGGACCCCCGATGTTTATCAGGGTGCGCCTGCGCCGGTTTCAACCTTCCTGGCCACCGCCAGCAAGATTGCTATCTTCGGTGTCATCATGCGTCTGTTTATGTATGCGCCGGTGACCGACAGCGAAGCGGTGCGCACAGTGCTGGCCATGATCGCCTTTGTGTCGATTCTGTTCGGTAACCTGATGGCGATTTCGCAGAGCAACATCAAGCGTCTGCTGGGTTACTCCTCTATCGCCCACCTCGGATATCTGCTGGTGGCACTGATTGCGGTGAAAGATCATCAGCTGTCGCTGGAAACGTCGGGCGTTTACCTGGCCGGTTATCTGTTCAGCAGCCTGGGTGCCTTTGGTGTGGTGAGTCTGATGTCCAGCCCATATCGTGGCCCGGATGCTGACTCGCTCTACTCCTACCGCGGCCTGTTCTGGCATCGACCTATTCTGTCAGCGGTGATGACGGTGATGATGCTGTCACTGGCGGGTATCCCGATGACGCTGGGCTTTATCGGTAAATTCTACGTTATCGCTTCAGGCGTCAGTGCGCACCTGTGGTGGCTGACCGGTGCTGTAGTCGCGGGTAGTGCGATTGGCCTCTACTACTATCTGCGCGTGACGGTGAGTCTCTACCTCAGCCCGCCGGAACTGCATACCCGTGATACCCCGGCTAACTGGGCATTTACGGCCGGTGGTGTGGTGGTACTGATCTCTGCCATTCTGGTGCTGCTGTTAGGGGTTTACCCGCAGCCGCTGATCAGACTGGTGCAGATGGCTCAGCCGCTGATGTAAGCGCGTTGCTGCGACTGACGAATCAGGCCTCCGGGCCTGATTTTTTTTTGCCTGTAAGAGAGTGTCACCAGCAGGTGCTGGCGACACCGCGCTGATGTAGAGTGTGTGGTTTAAAGGAGAGACCATGGACATTAACTGGCAGGATAAACACCATAGCGAACTGACCCTCTCACAGCTCTATGCACTGCTGGCGTTGCGCAGTGCCGTGTTTGTGGTGGAACAGCAGTGCGCTTACCTTGATGTGGATGGCAAAGATTTGCACGCGGAAAACCGGCATCTGCTGGGAATGGCGGATGACCAGCTGGTGGCCTATGCGCGACTGCTCTCTCCGGAGGATGAGACCAGCCCGGTGAAAATCGGACGGGTGATTGTTTCAGATCGGGTTCGTGGTGCGCGGCTGGGGAATCGTCTGATGGAGCAGGCAATCAACAGTTGTCAGCAACACTGGCCGGGCCGCGATCTGTTTCTCTCCGCGCAGGCGCATCTGGAAAGTTTCTATGGGCAGCATGGCTTTGTCGCGGTGGGGGAGAACTACCTGGAAGATGGGATCCCTCACGTCGATATGCTGAAGAACGCGCCATAAAAAAGGCGAGGCCTGAGCCTCGCCTTTTTTACATCAACCCACCGTCATCTGGCGGTCATCGACATATTTACGCTGATCCGGCGCAGGCGGGAAATATTGATAGAGCCAGGTTTCACTCAGCGTCTCATCTTTGCTGCGCAGGAACAGACGCATCTCTACCGGCTCGGTGGAATCGCTATTCGGATACCAGTCAAACAGGATGCGATAGCCCTTAAGCGGATCGACATACAGAATCTCAACCTGCTTCACGCTGCCGGATGAAACGGTAATCACCGGCTCAATACCTTTCGGCGCAGCCCCCTGCAGATCGCCACCAATAAAATCGATGGCGAAGCGGCGGCACCAGGTTTCCGGGAAGTGTTCGCCAGGCGCCCAGCCTTCGGGGAAACCACCGATACCGGTACGGGTTGCATCCACGCGCGCCAGACCGCTACGCACCGGCGGCAGACCACTCCAGTAAAGCTTGTAGGAGAAGTTCAGCTCGCTGCCCGCTTTGACCGGCTCAGCCGGTTGCCAGAAGCAGACCACGTTATCCAGCGTTTCACCCGTGGTCGGGATCTCCATCAGGTTGATCGCGCCTTTGCCCCACTTACCGACCGGCTCAACCCACAGGCTGGGACGTTTGTCATACCAGCCAATCACATCCTGATAATCTTTGAAGTCGTGATTAAGCTGCAACAGGCCAAACCCACGCGGATTCTCATCTTCATAGGCGTTGAACTGCAGACGCTGAGGATTATTCAGCGGGCGGGCAATCCATTCGCCTTTACCGGTCCACATCGCCAGGCGATCGGAGTCATGGATCTGCGGATGGTAAGTGTTACACATGCGGCGTTCGTTGGTGCCGCAGCTGAACATGCTGGTCATTGGCGAGATGCCAATCTGACGGATCTCTTTACGGGCAAACAGGTGGTTTTCCACCTCCATCACCACGCGTTTCTCTTCGCAATGGATGATGAATTTATAAGCACCGGTGACGCTGGCACCATCCAGCAGGGCGTAGCAGGTAAAGGTGGTATCTTCCGCTTTTGGCGTTTCAAACCAGAAGGCGGTGAAATCGGGAAACTCCTCCTGGCCATTGCTGAAGGTGTTGATCGCTACGCCACGCGCCGAGAGGCCGTACTGGAAAGTATCGTCAACGGCACGGAAGTAGCTTGCGCCAAGGAAGGAGACGATGTCGCGACGGGCCAGTTCCGGTTTTTTAAAGGCGCGGAACCCGGCGAAGCCGAGGTCAGTTTTGCCCTCCAGCTGCTTCGTATCAACTTTGGCGTCGTTGTAGTTGAACAATTCGGGACGGAAGTGAATTTCGCGTGCTTCGCGACTCTCACCGTCAACAGAGAACATGCGGATGCGCCGCTTGAAGCCCATACCGACATGGAAGAACTGAACGTCCAGTTGACGATCGGGCAGGTTGTTCCAGAGTGAGTGGTTGGCGTCATACTGAATTTCGTTGTACGCCTGCGGGGTCAGTGTGGCCAGTGTCTCCGGCAGCGCGCCCGGTGCTCCGCCCCAGGGTTTTTTCGCCAGCGCAGCCGCGTTTTTCTTCAATACGTCGAAATCGAAGCGTACGGCGGTTCCGTCAGCAATGCCATCTTCTGCCCATGCGGATTGCGCAAACAGCGTTGACAGGCCGGTCATGCCGCTGACGGCGGAGAAGGCCATTGACGCTTTCATAAACATTCTTCGATTCATGCCAGAGATTATTCCTTAGCTGTTCGAGGGTGTCGTGACTGTCGTGCAAAATGCACTTTCATGGCCCGATAATCACAGGCAACAGAGGGGTACGACAGTAGGGTTACTGGAAAATTCAGTCACGACAAAATTTATCAGATTAATCAAAGAAGCGAAGCGAAATTCCGCGGTTGCCGCTGCGTCTTACACTTCTTTGCGTAGCGAAACGGCGCACAGCCTGCACTGAGCAAGATTAACAGATGAAAAATCAGGTGATTCCTGGAGCAGGAAATCAGCAGAGCGCCAGATTATGACTATAGTTAATGAACTGCTTTGCAATTCACACGGAGGAAACGATGGTAAATCAGACAAATCAATTCGAAACGGGCCTCGATGACGATATTGCGTTACTGACTGAAACGCTGGAAGAAGTTCTTAAGGCATCAGGTGATCCGGCCGATCAGAAGTACATTGAGCTTAAGAGCAAAGCCGAACAGGCGCTGAACGATGTGAAATCCCGTGTCAGCCAGGCGTCCGATAGCTACTACTATCGCGCTAAACAAGCGGCTTACCGTGCAGACGACTACGTGCACGAAAAACCGTGGCAGGGTGTCGGTATCGGTGCAACAGCTGGTCTGGTACTTGGTCTGCTGCTGGCGCGTCGTTAATCGCGATTCGCTGACTCAGTTGTAGCAGACAACAGTAGTAAAAAAGCGGCGGGGCAATCCCGCCGTTTTTATTGGTTTTTAACTCCCTGAACACCTTCACCTCCCTTGTTCCTGCTTCACCCTCGCTATCTTTATGCGCAACGTGCCTGAGACGCAGTGGTCACAATCCCTGGTGATGCCGATTGTGTCTGGCGGGAGGAGTTCGTACAGTAAAGCAAACGTGAAAAGGAGAACTCAACGTGATTAGAGTAGAGATGCTGTCGACCGGGGATGAGGTGCTGCATGGCCAAATCGTCGATACCAACGCAGCCTGGCTGGCGGATATGTTGTTCCAGCAAGGGTTGCCTATGACCAGCCGTACCACGGTAGGAGATTCACTTGAATCGCTAATCGCCACGCTACAGGCGCGCAGCCATGAGGCAGATGTGCTGATTGTGAATGGCGGTCTGGGGCCGACCAGTGACGATCTCAGTGCGCTGGCAGCCGCCAGAGCCTGTGGCGTTGAGCTTGAGGTGCAGCAGGAGTGGCTGGAACAGATGGAAGCCTGGTTCGCCAGCCGGGGACGCGTGATGGCGGCCAGCAATCGCAAGCAGGCGGAAATCCCGGCCAATGCGGAACTGATTGATAATCCGGTCGGTACCGCCTGTGGCTTTGCCCTGCAACTCAATCGCTGCTGGATGTTCTTCACGCCTGGTGTGCCGTCTGAATTTAAAGTGATGGTGGAGCAGCAGATCATCCCCCGTCTGAAAGCGAAATTTTCGCCGCCCGAGCCACCGATTTGTCTGCGGCTGACCACCTTTGGTCGCGGTGAAAGCGATATTGCCGCCGAACTGGAGCCGCTGGCGCTGCCGGAAGGCGTGGTCATGGGATATCGCTCGTCCATGCCGATCATTGAGATCAAGCTCACCGGCCCGGCCAGTCAGCGGGTGGCGATGGAGCAGGTGTGGCAGCAGGTGCGCCTGCAACTGGCGGAGTGCACCATTTTCGAAGGCACCGAAGGCTTACCGGCGCTGCTGGCACGTGAGCTGGAGCAGCGCGGTGAGCAGCTGGCAGTCAGTGAGCAATACACCGCCGGACTGCTCTACTGGCAGTTGGCTGGCGCCAGCGTGCCGCTGCGTGGCGCTGACATCCTGCCATCCGGGCAGGAGACACTGGAGCAGCAGGTGATCCGCACTCGCGAACTTGCTGCACAGCAGCAGGCCGCGCTGGCGCTCTCTGTTGGCAGCCTGGAGCAGGAAGAGATTTCGGTGGCGCTGCATACGCCGGATGGCAGCTTTGGTCAGCGCGTGAAGTTCAGTACCGGTCGCCATAATCTGGAGACGCGGCAGAAGGTGGTGGCAATGATGGCGATGAACATGCTGCGCCGCTGGTTACACGGCAGCGAAGTGAGCACCGGTCACGGCTGGATTGATGTGGTTGAAACTGTCAGACAGTAATATCAGTGAAAATAAAACGGGCGCCTGAGGCGCCCGTCTTGTATGTGACTGCGAATTAATCCCATACAGCGTCATTCTCGCAGCAATAAATTAGCTCAAAGCGCAGGGAACACGGGCAGAGGAGGAAAGCGTCCCGCGCCTGGGACAAAAACGCCGGGAGCGTTTTTGAATAACGCAACGCGTTGGCCCGGCTACGGGCGCACCTCAGGGATGAGGTGCGTAATCGCGCGGGCCGAGCTGTCAGGGATGACGCTTTTTGCGTCTTTCCGATCTGACCGTGTTCCCTAAGCTGACTCGATCTCACAGCAAATCAAGCCAGACTTATCCCACCTCAGTTATAACTCCAGCTCAATCTCGCCTTTGGCTTTGCAGCAGCAGGGCAGAATCTCATCCTGCTGCACAAAAGCCAGCGGCCGCTGTGGGTAATGCACTTCGCCTTTCAGCAGCCGCATCCGGCAGGAGCCGCAGTAACCTTCGCGGCACTGAAACTCCACGCAGAGATTGTTGGCTTCCAGCAGCGTCAGCAGATTGGTATGCTCGTCTGTGCATTCCAGCCGGGTGCCGGAACTGCGCAGAATAACAACGTCGCGGCTCATCATTAAAGCTGGAAGTCGTCGAAGTCGTTAGCGCCTACTTCAGAATCGATCTGACCCACCAGATAGGAGCTCACTTCCACTTCCTGCGGCGCAACCTGAACGTTGTCAGAGACCAGCCAGGAGTTAATCCATGGGATTGGGTTTGAGCGCGTCTGGAACGGCAAATCAAGGCCGACAGCCTGCATACGGATATTGGTGATGTACTCAATGTACTGGCAGAGAATATCTTTGTTCAGGCCGATCATTGAGCCGCCGCTGAACAGATATTCTGCCCACTCTTTCTCCTGCAGTGCTGCTTTCTTAAACAGCTCGAAGCACTCTTCACGGCACTCTGCCGCAATCTCTTTCATCTCCGGATCGTCTTCACCGCTGCGCAGCAGGTTCAGCATGTGCTGGGTGCCGGTCAGGTGCAGCGCTTCATCGCGGGCAATCAGCTTGATGATTTTGGCATTGCCTTCCATCAGCTCACGCTCGGCGAACGCGAAGGAACAGGCGAAGCTGACATAGAAACGGATCGCTTCCAGCGCATTGACGCTCATCAGGCAGATGTAGAGCTGCTTCTTCAGGGCGCGCAGGCTGACGACAACCGGTTTGCCATTGACCTGATGCGTGCCTTCACCCAGCTGATGCCAGTAGTTGGTCATCTCAATCAGATCGTCGTAATAGCGTGAGATATCCTGAGCACGCGCCAGAATCTGCTCATTGGTGACGATATCGTCAAACACCACTGCCGGATCGTTAACGATATTACGGATGATGTGGGTGTAAGAACGGGAGTGAATCGTCTCTGAGAACGCCCAGGTTTCAATCCAGGTTTCCAGTTCAGGAATCGAGATCAGCGGCAGCAGCGCGACGTTCGGGCTGCGGCCCTGAATCGAATCCAGCAGCGTCTGATACTTCAGGTTGCTGATAAAGATATGTTTTTCATGATCCGGCAGCGCCTGGTAATCGATGCGATCGCGTGAAACGTCGACCTCTTCCGGACGCCAGAAGAAGGAGAGCTGCTTTTCGATCAGCTTTTCAAAGATGTCATATTTTTGCTGGTCGAAGCGCGCCACGTTTACGGACTGACCGAAAAACATCGGCTCTTTCAGCTGATCATTTTTGTTCTGTGAGAAAGTGGAGTAAGCCATAAAAGTTGTCCAAAAGTAGACGAAGCCAGGCCTCGTGAAATGAATGAGGCGGGAGATTCTCCCGCCTGACCATTAGATCTTACAGGCGCCGCTCTCGCAGCCATCATCCTGGATAGAAGGTGCCAGGTCATCCTGCGCATCTTCAGCACCGTCACGGGTGTTTTGATAGTAGAGCGTTTTCACGCCGAACTTATACGCCGTCAGCAGATCTTTCAGCAGCTGTTTCATCGGCACTTTACCGTTGGTGAAGCGCGACGGATCGTAGTTGGTGTTGGACGAAATCGCCTGGTCGATGAATTTCTGCATCAGACCCACCAGTTGCAGGTAGCCGTCGTTGTTCGGCATTTCCCACAGCAGTTCGTACTGATCTTTCAGACGCTCATACTCCGGTACGACCTGACGCAGGATGCCATCTTTCGACGCTTTGATGCTGATGTGACCGCGCGGAGGCTCAATACCGTTGGTGGCATTGGAGATCTGCGACGAGGTTTCAGACGGCATCAGCGCAGACAGGGTCGAGTTGCGCAGGCCGTGCGTTTTAATCTCTTCACGCAGGCTTTCCCAGTCGAGATGCAGCGGTTCGTTGCTGATCGCGTCCAGATCTTTCTTGTAGGTGTCGATAGGCAGAATGCCCTGCGCATAGGTGGTTTCATTGAACCACGGGCAGGCACCTTGCTCTTTCGCCAGCTCGTTTGAGGCTTTCAGCAGGTAATACTGAATCGCTTCAAAGGTTTTGTGCGTCAGGCCATTGGCGCTGCCATCGGAGTAGCGCACACCATGCTTCGCCAGATAGTAGGCGTAGTTAATGACGCCAATACCCAGGGTACGACGACCCATCGCGCCACGCTGTGCAGCCGGGATCGGGTAGTCCTGATAGTCGAGCAGCGCATCAAGCGCACGTACGGCCAGGGTAGCCAGCTCTTCCAGATCGTCGAGGCTTTCGATGGCGCCGAGGTTGAACGCAGAGAGCGTACACAGGGCAATCTCACCGTTTTCGTCGTTAACATCTTCCAGCGGTTTCGTCGGCAGGGCGATTTCCAGGCAGAGGTTAGACTGGCGAACCGGCGCGATGCTCGGGTCAAACGGGCTGTGGGTGTTGCAGTGATCGACGTTCTGAATGTAGATACGGCCGGTAGAGGCGCGTTCCTGCATCATCAGTGAGAAGAGATCGACCGCTTTAACCCGCTGCTTGCGGATGCTCTGATCCTGCTCATATTTGGTATAGAGGCGCTCAAACTCATCCTGATTGGCGAAGAATGCGTCATACAGGCCAGGCACGTCAGACGGGCTGAACAGGGTGATATCTTCGCCTTTCAGCAGGCGCTGATACATCAGCTTGTTGAGCTGTACACCATAGTCCATGTGACGCACGCGGTTGCCTTCAACACCACGGTTGTTCTTCAGCACCAGCAGGCTTTCGATTTCCAGATGCCACATCGGGTAGAACAGCGTGGCTGCGCCGCCACGAACGCCGCCCTGAGAACAGGACTTCACCGCGGTCTGGAAATGTTTGTAGAACGGGATACAGCCGGTATGGAACGCTTCACCGCCGCGAATCGGGCTGCCCAGCGCACGGATACGACCGGCGTTGATACCGATGCCGGCACGCTGAGAGACATATTTCACAATCGCGCTGGAGGTGGCGTTGATGGAGTCCAGGCTGTCGCCGCACTCGATCAGTACACAGGAGCTGAACTGACGTGTTGGGGTGCGTACGCCAGACATGATTGGCGTCGGCAGGGAGATTTTAAACGTCGAGATCGCATCATAGAAACGCTTGATGTAATCCATACGTGTGTCGCGCGGGTAGCCGGAGAAGAGGCAGGCGGCGACCAGTATGTAGAGGAACTGCGCGCTTTCGTAGATTTCACCCGAAACGCGGTTCTGCACCAGATATTTGCCTTCCAGCTGCTTCACAGCGGCATAGGAGAAGTTCATGTCACGCCAGTGGTCGAGGAACTCGTCCATCTGCGCAAACTCTTCCTGGCTGTAATCTTCCAGCAGGTGACGATCATATTTGCCCATGTCGACCATCTTAACGACCTGGTCATAGAGCTTTGGCGGCTCAAACTGACCATACGCTTTTTTGCGCAGGTGGAAGATCGCCAGGCGGGCAGCCAGGTACTGATAGTCAGGGGCATCGCGGGAGATGAGGTCTGCTGCGGCCTTGATGATGGTCTCATGAATGTCAGAGGTTCTGATGCCATCATAGAACTGAATGTGAGAGCGCAGCTCAACCTGTGAAACTGAGACGTTGTTCAGCCCTTCAGCTGCCCAGTCCAGCACACGGTGAATTTTGTCGAGATCAATGCGCTCCTGGCGGCCATCGCGTTTAGTAACGAGCAGACTCTGGTTCATGTCGCGTTTTTACCTTTGCGTGAGTATCCAAAAATTAAAAGAAATCCCGGTTTATACACAGCCTATTCATTGTGAATAATGTGTGGATAAACACTACATCTAGGGGGTGATGGGAAAAGCCATAACTACATGGGGGCATATTTTAGTATTTTACGGCCGCTTAACAAGAGCAAAAAATGATGGCTGGAGGGGTTGTAATTCTTGCGAAATTTCTTAGCCCACGCCTTGTAAGGCCTGGCATCATGTCAACCAGATCACACTTTTTTTTCTTATTATGATCGGGCGCGTGTTTCTTATTCAATCCTCAGGATTCAGCAGGAAAAGGGATGAAAAATGGCTAAAAGCCGCTAGCGGGTTGCTGGTCAGCAGAGAATCGGATGCGGTAACGCTGAAGAGGATGGAACCGGGCTGATGTAACCTATTGGCAGACATCAGAATGCCTCTGGCGCGGTGAGTGCTGTGACCGGCACAGGGAGAACGGGCGCAGAAGAGGAGATGCCCGCCCTGATTCAGGCGGGCGGGTCACTCAGACGGCGCGGTGGGTGTGCACCATATAATTCACGTCAGTGCCGGGAGCCAGTTTGAATCGGTTAGTCACCGGGTTGTAATGCAGGCCAATGATGTGGCGTTCACGCAGGGCCGTTTCATCGACCCAGCCCAGCAGTTCGGAAGGACGGATAAATTTCTTCACGTCGTGAGTGCCGCGCGGCAGCATGCGCAACACATATTCCGCACCAAATATCGCCAGCAGCCAGGCTTTTGGATTGCGGTTCAGCGTAGAGAAGAAGACTTCGCCGCCGGGTTTGACCAGCTTCGCACAGGCGTGAACGACTGAGCGCGGATCCGGCACGTGCTCCAGCATCTCCATGCAGGTCACCACATCATATTTTCCGGCGTGCTGCTCCGCATGCTCTTCGACGGTCTGCTGCACGTAGTCCAGTGTCACTCCGCTCTCCAGGGCATGCAGGCGCGCCACGGCCAGCGGTTCCGCGCCCATGTCCAGGCCCGTGACCACGGCACCTTCACGCGCCATGCTTTCGGCTAAGATGCCGCCGCCGCATCCGACGTCGAGCACGGTTTTACCGAACAAGCCGTTGCTGTGCTGCGCGATATAGCCCAGGCGCAGCGGGTTAATGCGGTGCAACGGTTTAAATTCACCCTCCAGATCCCACCAGCGCGAGGCAACGGCCTCAAACTTGGCAATTTCCTGCGCATCGACGTTCTGCTGATGATTCTGCGGTTGTGCATTCATTGAATCGTAACTCCTGACAAAATGTGCCCACAGTATAAACGCTTAACCGCAGATGGCACACCTTTCAGGCACAAGGAAAAGCGGGTGAAATCGGTGGTTAGCGTTCACCAGAGCATTGCAGTGTGATATACTTTCGCACCTTTAAAATCCGGGATTAAGTAGAGGGATAGCGGCTCCATGAGCGACCTTGCGAGAGAAATTACACCGGTCAATATCGAAGAAGAATTAAAAAATTCTTACCTCGGTTACGCCATGTCGGTCATCGTTGGCCGAGCTTTACCCGATGTGCGTGATGGCCTGAAGCCGGTTCATCGTCGCGTACTTTTTGCGATGAGTGTACTGGGTAACGACTGGAACAAACCCTATAAAAAATCTGCCCGCGTCGTCGGTGACGTTATCGGTAAATATCACCCGCATGGTGATTCCGCCGTTTACGACACCATTGTACGTATGGCCCAGCCTTTCTCCCTGCGTTACATGCTGGTGGACGGACAAGGCAACTTCGGTTCCATCGACGGCGACTCCGCCGCGGCGATGCGTTATACCGAAATTCGCATGTCGAAAATCGCCCACGACCTGTTAGCTGACCTGGAAAAAGATACCGTCGATTTCGTACCGAACTACGACGGCACTGAGCAGATCCCTGAAGTTCTGCCGACCAAAATTCCTAACCTGCTGGTGAACGGCTCTTCCGGTATCGCCGTAGGTATGGCAACCAACATTCCGCCGCATAACCTGCGTGAAGTGATTAACGGCTGTCTGGCTTACATTGAAAATGAAGACATCAGCATTGAAGAGCTGATGGAGCACATTCCGGGGCCTGATTTCCCGACCGCCGCTATTATCAATGGTCGCCGTGGCATCGAAGAAGCGTATCGCACCGGACGCGGTAAAATTTACATTCGTGCGCGTGGCGAAGTGGAAGCTGATGCTAAAACGGGCCGCGAGACCATCATCATTCATGAGCTGCCGTATCAGGTCAACAAGGCACGCCTGATTGAGAAGATTGCGGAGCTGGTGAAAGAGAAGCGTGTCGAAGGCATCAGCGCACTGCGCGATGAGTCTGATAAAGACGGCATGCGTATCGTGATTGAGATCAAGCGCGATGCGGTCGGCGAAGTCGTGCTGAATAATCTCTATTCACTGACCCAGCTGCAGACCTCGTTTGGTATCAACATGGTTGCCCTGCATCAGGGTCAGCCGAAGATCATGGCGCTGAAGGAGATTCTGGACGCCTTTGTTCGCCATCGTCGTGAAGTTGTGACGCGTCGTACTATCTTTGAACTGCGTAAAGCACGCGATCGTGCGCATATCCTGGAAGGTCTGGCGATTGCGCTGGCGAATATCGATCCTATCATCGAGCTGATTCGTCGTGCACCAAACCCGGCAGAAGCGAAAGCGGGTCTGATTGCACAGTCGTGGGATCTCGGTAACGTGTCAGCGATGCTCGAGCGTGCCGGTGATGACGCCGCGCGTCCGGAGTGGCTGGATCCACAATATGGCATCCGTGATGGTCAATACTATCTGACCGAGCAGCAGGCTCAGGCAATTCTGGATCTGCGTCTGCAGAAACTGACCGGCCTTGAGCACGAGAAGCTGCTGGATGAGTATAAAGCGCTGCTGGAGCAGATCGCTGAGTTGCTGCGCATTCTGTCGAACGCGGACCGTCTGATGGAGGTGATCCGCGAAGAGCTGGAGCTGATGCGTGATCAGTTCGGTGATGAGCGTCGCACAGAGATTACCGCCAACACGGCTGACATTAATATCGAAGACCTGATCAATCAGGAAGATGTTGTGGTGACATTGTCGCATCAGGGCTATGTGAAGTATCAGCCGCTGACCGACTATGAAGCGCAGCGTCGTGGTGGTAAGGGCAAGTCAGCCGCACGTATCAAAGAAGAGGACTTCATTGATCGTCTGCTGGTCGCCAATACGCATGACACGATTCTTTGCTTCTCCAGCCGTGGCCGTCTCTACTGGATGAAGGTTTACCAGCTGCCGGAAGCAAGCCGTGGCGCACGTGGACGTCCAATCGTCAACCTGCTGCCGCTGGAAGCCAACGAGCGTATTACGGCGATTCTGCCGGTACGTGAGTATACCGAAGGCTTTAATATCTTTATGGCGACCGCGCTCGGTACCGTGAAGAAGACCGCACTGAAAGAGTTCAGCCGTCCACGCAGCGCGGGCATTATTGCCGTGAATCTGCGTGACGACGATGAGCTGATCGGTGTGGCGCTGACCAACGGTAACGATGAAGCGATGCTGTTCTCAGCGGCCGGTAAAGTGGTGCGCTTTGCAGAAACCGCAGTCCGTGCGATGGGTCGTACCGCCTCTGGCGTACGCGGCATCAGGCTGGCTGAAGGCGATCGCGTTGTGTCATTGATTGTGCCGCGTGAAGAGGGTGCAATTATGACCGTGACGCAGAATGGTTACGGCAAGCGTACGGCCAACAGCGAATACCCGACCAAGTCGCGTGCGACTCAGGGTGTTATTTCAATCAAAGTGACCGAACGTAATGGTCCGGTGATTGGCGCCGTTCAGGTCGTTGATGGCGATCAGATTATGATGATCACCGATGCCGGTACGCTGGTGCGTACCCGCGTTTCAGAAGTCAGCGTCGTGGGTCGTAATACCCAGGGTGTGATTCTGATTCGTACCGCAGAGGATGAGAACGTCGTGGGTCTGCAACGTGTTGCCGAGCCGGTTGAAGAAGAAGAGCTGGATTCAATCGACGGTAGCGTGGCGGAAGGCGAGGAAGATATCGCGCCGGAAGCAGAGAACGACGATGAAGAGATTGCGCCGGAAGCGGATGCAGAAGACGAAGACGACGCGGCTGAAGACGAAGAGTAATTTGTCTGGCGTGAGCTGAAGTTCGTTGCAAAAACGGCAGGTCAGGGGAAACCCGGCCTGCCGTTTTTTTGTGTGTGATGGGGAGGGAGCAGGGAGCTTAGGGCTGGAGGCTGGTTGCTGGTTGCTGTGAGTTGGGAGCCGCCGAAAGGCCCACTATGCCCGATCGCAAAGGATTCCCGCATCCATGCGGATCGGCCACGCCATCCCTGGCGTGGACGCTTTGCTCTTCGGGCACAGCAGGCCTTTCTTGTTGGGGTTGTGATGTCGCTTTGATGGGATGGGCGTGTTGTTTGAGGTCTTAGAGGCGGGTCGGGAAAATGGCTGGTGGCTGTGAGTCGGGAGCCGCCGAAAGGCCCACTATGCCCGATCGCAAAGGATTCCCGCATCCATGCGGATCGGCCACGCCATCCCTGGCGTGGACGCTTTGCTCTTCGGGCATAGCAGGCCTTTCTTGGTGGGATTTGGGTGTCGCTTTGAGGGGATGGGCGTGTTGTTTGAGGTCTTAGAGGCGGGGCGGGAAAATGGCTGGCTGATGGCAGTCAGATGGGAGCCGTCGAAAGGACTGCTGTGCCCGATCGCAAAGGGTTCCCGCATCCATGCGGATCGGCCACGCCATCGCGGGCCAGACGCTTTGCTCTTCGGGCATAGCAGGCCTTTCTTGTTGGGGTTGTGGTGTCGCTTTAAGGAGATGTGTGCGTGCATTTGTTTGAGGGGGAGAGGCGGCGACTTCTTCCTAAGATAAAGATGTTGCTTTGGCTGTCTTAAAAGATTCCCAAACCGCCCGCTAAGCCTGCGGCTGGCTGGCTTTTTACGCCCGATAAAGCTAGTGTATGGGCATTAAAAATCGATGATGCGACTAACCTTGCCAACTGCGAGTTACCTTTGAAATATCCTGTCTCTTTCCGCACTACGCTTCGCATCTCGCGCTATCTTTTCCGCGCGCTGGCGCTGCTAATCTGGACGCTGGGCGCCGTTCTTACTGCGTTTTACATTATCAGCGTGCTGCACAATAAAGAGACGCAGGTTCGGCAGGAGTTTGCCAGCAACTACGGCACGATACAGTGGTATGTGCGCCATTCGGCGGACATGATGCGTGAGCTGAAATATATCACCGAGAACCGCTTAACCAACGCCAGCAGCGGTCTGGATGTGCTGACCGGTATGATGCCAGGCAAAACATCTCAGCCGCAGTTTACGCCCCTGTTTTCGGATGGCGACTGTACCTCGATGAGCAATACCTGGCGCAACTCGCTCGATTCACTCAGTTACTACATCAATTACTGGAAAAGTAACTTCGCCTCATCGTATGAGCTGAATCGGGTGTTCTTTATCGGTGGCGAGAGTCAGTGTCTGGCCGACTTCACGATTGGCAGCAGCAATGCTGACCGGGAACGCAGCCTGAAATCGCTGCGTGAGAATGTGCTGCGCTATCGCAATAGCAGCGAAGAAGATCGCCGCAATCCGATGTACTGGATTAATAGCAGTGCTCAGCCAGGCGTCGGAACCTTCTTTATGGTGGTGCCCGTCTACGTTGCTAATAAGTTACAGGCGCTACTGGGCGTCGAACAGAATATCCGGCTGGATGAGTTTATTCAGCCGGGCAGCCTGCCGATTATCGCCTCCATTACCGATGAAAATTATCGTCCACTGCTAAATTCGCGGCGCGGCGGGCTGGGCTTCTCGCTCGATAGTCTTCCTGATGATAAAACCTGGTTCGGATACCTGAATGGTTATCGTCAGCTGGTTCTGAAAAAGCCGCTGCCGCCTTCCGATCTTAACGTGGTGTGGTCGATATCTACCGACGTGATGGTGGATCAGCTCAAGCTGATGATCATTAATGCGCTACTGCTCAATATTTTCAGCGCCGTTATTCTGTTTACCCTCGCCTGGCTGTTTGAGCGCCGGATGTTCCTGCCAGCGGAGGAGAATGCGCACCGGCTGGAAGAGCATGAGCAGTTTAACCGTAAGATTGTCGCCTCTGCGCCGGTCGGGATCTGTATTTTACGCACCAGCGACGGCACCAATATTCTGAGTAACGAGCTGGCGCACAATTATCTGACGTTGCTGACGCAGGAAGATCGCCTGCGGTTGAATGAGATTATTGGCGGGCAGCAGGTCAACTTTGTCGATGTGCTCACCGGCAGTAATACCAACCTGCAAATCAGCTTTGTGCATTCGCGCTATCGTAATGAGAACGTGGCGATTTGCGTGCTGGTCGATGTCTCGGCGCGCGTGCGGATGGAGCAGTCGCTGCAGGAGATGGCCCACGCGGCAGAGCAGGCGAGCCAGTCAAAATCGATGTTCCTTGCCACGGTCAGTCACGAACTGCGCACACCGCTTTATGGCATTATCGGTAATCTCGATCTGCTGCAGACCAAAGAGCTGCCCAGTGGTATCGACTCGCTGGTGACGGCGATGAACAACTCCTCCAGCCTGCTGCTGAAAATCATCAGCGATATTCTCGACTTCTCAAAAATCGAGTCAGAGCAGCTGAAAATTGAGCCGCGTCCGTTTGCACCTCGTGAAATCGTGACCCACATCGTCGGCAACTATCTGTCGCTGGTGGTGAAGAAGCGGCTTACGCTCTACTGCTTTATTGAGCATGACGTTCCGCAGGTGCTGGACGGAGATCCGCTGCGTCTGCAGCAGGTGATCTCTAACCTGCTGAATAACGCGATTAAGTTCACGCATACGGGCTGTATTATCCTCCACGCTTACGTTGCGCAGGGCTATCTGGCATTCCGCGTCCGTGATACTGGCGTCGGCATTCCGGCAAAAGAGCTGCCACGCCTGTTTGATCCCTTCTTCCAGGTGGGAAATGGCGTGCAGCGTAATTTCCAGGGCACCGGGCTGGGACTGGCGATCTGTGAAAAGCTGATCAATATGATGGACGGCGACATTGAGGTCGACTCAGAGCCAGGCATGGGCAGCCAGTTTATTGTGCGTATTCCAATCTACAAAGGGCAGAAGCCGTCACTGATGCTGCTGGAGGATTTACAGGATAAAAAAATCTGGCTGGCGATGCGTAACGAGTACCTCGCGGAATTTATTACGCGTCAGATTCAGCAGCAGGGCATTCAGGTCGCGGAGTATAACGGTAAGCCCGGCCATGACGATGTGGTGATGACCGATTACGAACTGGATATTGATGTTCCGCTGCGGGCACTGGTCACTTTCGATGGATCGCATGTGGATATGCCGCGTGAACGTCAGCCCGGCCGCTGGATCCACTCTACCGCCACGCTGCATGAGGTTCCGGCGCTGCTGGCGCGCATCTATCGGATCGCACTCGGCAACGACGCCGCAGATGCGCTGTTGCTGGCCGCACCGGTAGAAGAGAAAGTGCATAACGATGACATCATGGTGCTGATTGTCGATGACCATCCGATTAATCGCATGCTGCTGTCGGAACAGCTCGGCACGCTGGGCTATCAGGTGAAGACTGCGCAGGATGGCGTTGATGCGCTTAATGTACTGAGTCGTAATGAGATTGATATCGTACTGACCGACGTGAACATGCCGAATATGGATGGTTATCGCCTGACGCAGCGGTTGCGTCAGCTGGGCCATCTCTTCCCGGTGGTTGGCGTGACGGCGAATGCGCTGGCGGAAGAGAAACAGCGTTGCATGGATGCGGGCATGGATAACTGCCTGTCGAAACCGGTGACGTTAGATGTGCTGAAAGTGACGCTGGCAATCTATGCTGATCGGGTACGTAAAACGCGGATGGGATAGGGCAGGAAAGGGCAGAGGCGAGGCGGTGCAGGCTGCACCGCCTCAGGAAGTAACTTAGTCTCTTTCGACCTGAGTCTGGCTGACAGACGACAGGTAGTTCAGCAGTGCGATATCGTTATCCACGCCCAGTTTCATCATCGCTGATTTCTTCTGGCTACTGATGGTTTTGATACTGCGGTTCAGCTTCTTGGCAATCTCGGTGACCAGGAAACCTTCTGCAAACAGACGCAGCACTTCGCTCTCTTTCGGTGACAGGCGTTTGTCGCCATAACCACCCGCGCTGATTTTCTCCAGCAGTTTCGCAACGCTTTCCGGCGTATATTTCTTGCCTTTCTGCAGTGCAGCCAGTGCCTTTGGCAAATCGGTTGGCGCGCCCTGTTTCAGTACAATCCCTTCGATATCGAGATCAAGTACTGAACTCAGAATCGCCGGGTTATTGTTCATGGTCAGAACAATAATCGAGAGATCCGGGTAGTGGCGTTTAATATATTTAATCAGCGTAATACCATCGCCATACTTCTCACCTGGCATAGAGAGGTCGGTGATCAGGACGTTGGCGTCAAGCTTGGACAGATTATTGATCAGTGCTGTTGAGTCTTCGAACTCACCTACAACGTTAACCCATTCAATTTGTTCCAGAGATTTTCGGATACCGAAAAGGACAATTGGATGGTCATCGGCAATAATTACGTTTAAGTTATTCATCTTATTGGTTACCTTGCTGCAGCAGTTGATTGACGTAAGCGTCAATATCACTGGTGGTATTTGTAATGTTTGAATCGTCACACGCTTTAATGTGGTGTTCTAACTCTTCACAAAGCTGTTTGCCGGGAGTCAGATTGAGCATGGCAAACACGCCCTTTAGGCGATGCGCTGTCTGAGCAAGCGAGGCGTAGTCCTTTTCCGCCGACTCAGTATACAGCCTCTTCACATCAACCGGTACTGTCTCCGTAAACAGCTGGAAATAGCCGCCGCTCATCAATGGCGTGGCCGCGTCGTCTTCCGTGTCGTTATCCATCACATCATGCGACAGTTGCTTCTCTATCAGTGCCAGCAATGCATCCAGCAGCGCATTACTGAGATTGAAATTGACCCGATACTGCTGGTCGTTCAGTGCATGGTGCCCCAGTTCATCTTCCGCCAGCAGCAGTGCCCAGCCGCTAAGCTTTGATGGATCGTCGGTCACCAGCACATCGTGATCCTGACCGGAAATGCGCTCGTCGGGTGTCAGACAACGCGCTCCCCAGTTTTCCAGATGGCGGCAAACAATTTTATGCACGTCCTCCACGGTGATCTCCACCAGCGCGGTAACGCCATCCAGAATTTTTTCCTCTTCTTCTTCGCGCTTCTGCTCCAGCACCAGCGGCAACTGCATGTTGTAGCGCGTGCCGATATCCGCTTTTGCCACGATATCCAGGCTGCCACCCATCTGCTTGCAGAGCTGCTTACAGAGGAAGAACGCCATGCCAGAAGCCTGTCCGTAGCGATCCTGACTGGTATCGCCCAGGAACGGGAAGTCGACATTGGCCAGTTCATCCACCGTCAGGCCCGCACCGGTATCCACCAGCTCGATAATCAATCTATCGGCCTGCTTGTCCGCAGCCTTAACTTCCAGGGTGATTTTCCCCCAGCGGGTGGTGGTCAGGGCGTAGTGCATCAGCGTGGTCAGCACTTTACGCAGGGCGCGACGGTCGCCAAAGCGCGTCTCATCATTAGCCAGGTGATTATTCACCACCAGCGACAGCCCTTTGCGGCGCATCAGCGGCAGGCTTTCCAGCGCGATCTCATCCAGCAGTTCCTGCAGGTTAAAGACGGTCGCATCGGGTGACCAGTCGTGCGCCTCAAGCCGGTTCAGCAGCACGATATCATCCACCAGCCGCGCCAGCCCCTGACTCTCATCGAGCAGATCCAGCACGGTCTCATCGGCATCACGCTGGCTGAGCTGTACCAGCTGCGTCACCATCTTCTCCAGGGGCTGATTCAGCGCGTGGCCCAGATTGTGCAGCAGCTGCTGTCGCATCTGATGGTTACGATCCAGCACCTGCTGCGCTTTTTGCAGCTTCTTATTCACCAGCAGTTCGCGATCCTGGTCACGCATCATAAACAGCTGGGTATGCGGCGACAGCACGCTGCGGGCGTGGCGAATCTCATACACTTCGTTATTGATGGTGGCCTGCAGCACGCCCTGATGCTGGTCGGACATATTAATGATCTTCTGCAGATTGAGGTGAGGCAAAAGATGTTCAGCAATCTTATTGCTCAGCAGGGTGCGGTTGCTGGCAAAGTCATACACCAGCAGACCGACCGGCAGACTAGCCACAATCTCTTCATTCAATACCCGCAGCGAATCGAGTTCAGCGCTCTGGTTCTCGCTGGGACGCAGCGACTGCTGGCGCAGCAGCACGATACCCGCCAGTGAAAGCAGGAACAGCAGCAGGTTGATCAGCAGCGGCCAGAGCAGATTGTGCAGGGTGTCGATAATCAGACGGCCAATCGGCACCTGATAAACCAGCTGCAGCGAGGTGCTGGGCAGGGTGGCCGTAATCTCGATATTGGGATTAACCAGTGAGATGCGGGTATTTTCCACCTCCTGCTGTTCACTGCTGCTGGCAGGCATTGAGCTGTCCTGACGCAGCTGGAAATTTTCCAGCGGCATGTTCTGCGGAACAATATCGTTAACCGGCAGATCAAAGGCGACCACCGTGGCCAGATGGCCTGGCTGGTTAAAGGTGGTACGCAGCGTGAAATAGTGATCGTTCTGGAAGGCGAGGTGGCGCAGCGGTGAGAAACTCTCGCGCTCATCGAGCGCATTCGCCTGCTGCAACATCTCAGCACGACGGCCATCAACCATTGAACTGATGGCACTCTCTTTATAACGCGTCGCCATATCTTTCAGCGGCAGGGTCGAGATCATAATCAGGCTATTGTCCTGACCATTTAAAAAGTACATCGACCAGGTGGGATTTTCTGCGCCCCACAGCGTGTCGAGATAGTTCGACATCCGCATGGTCATGTCCAGCGTGCTGCTGTCATGTGAGCCGAAAATCAGCGCTTCCGTTTTACGCCGGGTTTTTTCCAGGTAGTAGACGTCAGGACGCAGTCGCGTCTCCTGCAGGTTACTGCCGGGTGTTGCACCTGCCGCACTGGTAGAAAGGTTTTCATAGATCTGCCAGGTGGCAAAGCGATAGGCATCAATGCGCTTCTGAACGTCACGTGCCAGATCGTCCATGGCATAGCGCTTCCCGGTCAGCCAGGCATTCACCGAGTTATGCACCATAAAGCCCAGCGCCAGCAGGAGCACCAGATTGAAAACCACAAAAAAGCGGGTGACGTTGCCGGAGGTCAGTGGAAACTTATACAACATAGCGTGTCAGGTACCTGAATTATTGCGCAACTTTTCGCGCACTGGCGGCTACCGCTAACAGCAACAGGGCGATCGCTAAAAATGCGCCGCTGAGGCTGATCCATTGCGAAATGAATCCGATTAAAGCCGGACCTGAGAGAATACCCGCATATCCCAGCGTTGTCATGGCAGAAATCGCCAGGTTCGCAGGCATATCCTGTTGATTCCCGGCAGCATTGAACAACATCGGCACCGTGTTAGATAAACCAAAGCCGACCAGCAGGAAAGCCAGCAGGGCGATCTCCGGCCACGGCAGCCAGACGGCCAGACTCATGCCCGCGGCGGCGGTCAGCGCGCCGGTCAGCATCACCGGGTAGCGACCAAAACGCTGGATGATCTTATCGCCGCTAAAACGGCCCAGCGTCATCGCCACGGAAAAGACCGCATAGCCCAGTCCGGCCCAGGCGGGTGACATCTCCGGGTTCTGCAACAGCAGCAGCGCGCCCCAGTCCAGCACGGCCCCTTCCGCCAGGAACAGGATAAAGCAGAGCAGGCCAAGAAACGCGACCCAGCCGCGTGGGATCACCAGCCAGGGTTGATCGGGCTGATGCAGGCGTTCATTCATTAAGACCGGCAGTCGCCACAGCAACAGCAATAACATCACTGCCATCACCACCAGCGTGGCGGCCAGGGGTGTAAAAGACTGGCTCAGCAACAGGCTGACCGTGCCCGCACCCAGAATCCCGCCAAGACTGAAGAAGCCATGGAAGCCGGACATCATCGGTTTATCCGCCGCCTGCTCAACCTGAACCGCCTGATAATTCATCGCCACATCCAGCATGCCCAGCCCGGCGCCAAACAGCATCAGCGCAGCCGCCATGACCAGATGAGAGTCAGCCGTGGCCAGTAGCGGCATCATCATCAGCACTAACAGGGTAGAGAAGCACATCACCCGACGGCAGCCAAACCGCGCCACCAGTGTGCCGGTCACCGGCATCGCCGCCAGCGAACCAATACCCAGACAGAGCAGTAACGCGCCCAGTGATGCGCCGCTGAGCTGCAGACGATCGCGGGCAAACGGCACCAGCGGAGCCCAGGCTGACATTCCTAAGCCATTGATTAAAAAGATGGTGCGCGTGCCCCAGTTCAGGCGGCTCTGATGTTTGTTTTGTTGTGCAGCGTCCAGTGCGGTCATAGGTCAGATTCATCAATGGTAAAGCGGAAAAGTGTAGCACTGGCCGTGAGTCAGTGGTCGTTGCGCCTCTTATCAGGAAGGGGGCAGCAACATGGCATAAATGACAAAACCGGGAGTTTACCGACTTTTGTCGCGCTGCGAATTTTTTCCAGAACTTTCCTGGCATGACCACCGCCCCGCAGAATGACTTAACTCAAATTTCACTGTCGTTTTTCAACGACTTGCTGCTGAAAAACCGGATCAGGACCACGCATAAATGATGGCTGAATCGCTTAATGAACAAATTTTTTTTACAGCCCTGATGTTTCGGTAGTGGTGGTTTTTTAACCTTTTCGCATCATTTTTGGAAACAGTCAGCAACAAATTGACATGTAAAAACAAAGGCAAAGCGGATTTTATGAAAGCCTTATTTCAAGTGAGGCTTATGTAATGAAGATTAAACCATAATGAAATCTGTACATTGAAATTGTTTTTTAACACGGCTACGCTAAAAGTTAATCTGTCAGAAACGTTACATTTTGCGTGAGTCTGTACAAGTAAAACTAACAATAATAGCGTCACTCGCCACTGTGATTAGGGACGTGTGACCAGCTTTGGCTTTGCCGTTTCGACATACACCAGGTTAAGACATCTTCTGATCTTCAGAAGGTGAAACTATGTGTGAACACTGTAAGCATAAAATAATTTTATGTTTATGGATTCAGTATATTAGCTAATCTGGTGGAGTAGAGGTTACAAATGGCAGAACTCACGCAAGGCCGTGTAGACATTATCTCGCGCGAAAACGGCACACTCATCTCGCAGTCCGTCAGCGGTTCGTCACAATCCATTAACCTCACCGAGCCCAGCGTCGTGCGCATCAGCGGCACCCGCGACATGGTGACGCAGTATGAGCGCCAGGGTAACGATCTGGTGCTGCATATGCGCGACGGCAAGACTGTCCGCTATCAGAAATTCTTCCTCGACGACGCCGATGGCCAGCACAGCGAACTGGTGTTCGATGATGGCGTCAACCCACCGGAACACGCGCTCTTTCCGCAGACCGCAGAAGGGGCTGAACTCGCTTCCACGTCGGTCACGCCAACCTATGAATCACTCGACAGCGTAGAGCCGCTGCTGCTGGCAGATAACGCCAACACCTCGATGGGTGTGATAACGGCGGGCGGTCTGGGTGTGCTCGGCTTAGCCGGTCTGGCCGTTGGCGTCGGCGGTGGTGGCGGCGGCGGCGGTGGGGGTAACGGTGGCGGCAATGACGGTGGCACCGATCCTGGAACACCGGTCACGCCGGGGACGCCTGCTATCACGCTCAATGCATTCGCTGGCGATGATGTTCTGGATAACGCGGAAAAAAGCAGCGATCAGGTACTGAGCGGCACCACCAGTAATGTCGAAGCGGGTCAGATTGTCACTGTCACGCTGGGCGGCCAGACCTACAACGCCACCGTCGGTGCTGACGGCAGCTGGAGCGTCACTATTCCTGCTGCCGCGCTGGCGGGACTCGCCGCAGGCACCACCACCATCGACGTCAGCGTCACTAACGCGGCGGGCACGACGACCACCGGCAGCCTGCCCATTACCGTCGCGGCCGCCGATCCCGGCACACCGGCTGCGCCGTCCATTAGCCTGAACCCGTTTGCGGGCGATAACCTGCTGGATAACAGCGAAAAAACCACGCCACAAACGTTGTCCGGCAGCACCAGCAATGTCGAAGCGGGCCAGCAGGTCAGTGTGACATTGGGCGGACAGAGCTATAACGCCACTGTGGGGGCGGATGGCAGCTGGAGCGTCTCAATTCCGGCTGCCGCACTCTCGGCGCTGGCTGCAGGCAGCAGCACCATTTCGGTCAGTGTGACCAGCGCCGCGGGCACGGCGGCTTCCGCCAGCCTGGGTATCCAGGTGCAGGCACCTGACACCACCCCTGGCGTGCCAGCCCTGACGATCGCCCCGTTGACCGGCGACGACGTGCTGAGCAACGCAGAAAAAACCAGCGATCAGATTCTTAGCGGCAGCACCACCAACGTCGAAGCCGGGCAGATCGTCACGGTTACACTGGGCGGCCAGAGCTACAGCGGCAGCGTGGCAGGCGACGGTAGCTGGAGCATTACCGTGCCTGCTGATGCGCTGACCGCACTGGCATCCGGCACCACCACGGTGACTGCCACCGTTGCTAACCAGGCAGGAACCGCTGCCAGCGGTAGCCTGACCGTAAACGTAGAGCCACCACTGACTCAGCCGGGTACGCCCGTTATCACCATCGATCAGTTTGCCGGTGATGACATTCTCAGCAATGCCGAGAAAAGCAGCGATCAGGTTCTTAGCGGCGGCACCACCAATGTGGAAGCGGGCCAGATTGTCACCATCACGCTGGGCGATCAGACCTACAGCGCAGTAGTGGATGCGCAGGGCAACTGGAGCGTCACGCTCTCGCCTGCGGCACTGAATGCGCTGGCAACCGGTTCGGTGGCGATTTCCGCGGTCGTCACCAGCCAGGCTGGCATTGAAGCCAGTGAAAACCGCGCGATCAGCATTGATACGCCGGTCGTTCCGGGCCCGCCATCCGTCACGCTGGATGATTTTGCCGGGGACAACGTGCTGAGTAATGGGGAGAAAGCCACCGATCAGACACTCACCGGCAGCACCAGCAATGTTGAACCCGGTCAGCTGGTAACCGTCACCCTGGGCGGCCAGACTTACAGCGGCAGCGTTGATGCGCAGGGCAACTGGAGCGTTACTTTGCCATCGGCGGCCCTGAGCGCCCTGGCGGCAGGTGAAACGACGCTGACGGTTTCAGTCAGCAATGTGGCCGGTGATACCGTGACCGGCACGCTGCCCATCACCGTGGAAGCGCCTGTCACATTGCCGGGCGAACCCACAGTCACCATTGGTCAGTTTGCCGGGGATGACATCCTCAGCAACGATGAAAAAGGGACGGCCCAGACGCTCTCCGGCTCCACCACCAACATCGAAGCGGGCCAGACGGTGACAGTCACCTTCGGTGGCCAGACTTACCTCGGCACCGTCGATGGCAGTGGTAACTGGAGTGTAATTGTTCCGGCAGCCGCGCTGGGTAATCTGCCGGCGGGAGCTAATACCATCAGCGTTACCGTCAGCAATGCCGATGGCGTGAGCACTACCGAAATCCGCGATATCGCGGTTGAGACGCCAGTAACGGAACCGGGCGTGCCGTCTCTGATCCTGAATGATTTCGCCGGCGATAACCTTCTGAGCAACGACGAAAAAGCGGTCGATCAGCTTGTCAGCGGTAGCACCAGTAATATCGAAACCGGGCAGATCGTGACGGTCACCCTGGGCGGTCAGACCTACAGTGCCAGCGTGCAGGGTGATGGCAGCTGGAGCGTCGCCGTGCCGTCAGCCGCGCTGAATGCGCTGGCAGCAGGCACCACCACACTGACCGTCTCGGTCAGTAATGCAGCGGGCGACACAGTCACTTCAACGCAGCCAGTCACTGTCGAAGCCCCGGTAACGCAGCCGGGTGAAGCCACCGTAACCATCGACGCCTTTGCCGGGGATGACATCCTCAGCAACAGCGAGAAAGCCAGCGATCAGCTGCTGAGCGGCACCACCACTAATATCGGTGAAGGCCAGCAGGTCACTGTCACTCTGAACGGAGAGACTTTTACCGCCACGGTCGGCGCGGATGGCAGCTGGAGCGTGTCGATTCCTGCCAGTTCACTGGCTGCGCAGACAGCCGGTAGCGCAGCCCTGAATGTGACGGTGACAGATCAGTCTGGTACTCAGATCACTGAAACCCGCGACTTCCTGGTGGAGTCCTCGGGCACCGGGCCAGGCACCCCGACGCTAACCCTCAATGCCTTTGCTGACGACAACATCCTGAGCAACGATGAGAAGCTGGAAGCGCAGGCGGTCTCCGGCAGCACCACCAACGTCGAGGCGGGCCAGATTGTCACGGTGACGCTGGGCGGCCAGAGCTACAGCGGAACGGTTGGCGCCGACGGCAGCTGGAACATTGCCATTCCGGCCGATGCACTCGGTGCGCTGGCAGCAGGTTCTGCCTCGCTGGTGGTCACGGTCAGCAATGCGGCAGGCACCACCGTAAGTGACACGCTGCCGATCACGGTTGAGCCGCCGGTTACCGAGCCGGGCCAGCCCACTATCACGCTCGATCAGTTCGCCGTGGATGACGTGCTGAGCAACGATGAGAAAACCAGCGATCAGCTGCTGAGCGGCAGCTCAACCAATGTCGAGGCGGGTCAGGTCGTGACCGTAACGCTGGGCGACCAGACTTACAGCGCCACGGTCGGCGCGGATGGCAGCTGGAGCCTGAGCGTCCCGGCCAGCGCGCTGGCGGCACTGACGGCGGGCAACGCGACTATCGCGGCCACAGTCACCAATCAGGCGGGCGTAACAGTCAGCGAAGATCGGGTGATTGCGGTGGAAGCGCCAGCGGAACCGGGTACGCCGACGGTGACGATCGCCCTGTTTGCCGGTGACGATCTGCTGGATAACAGCGAAAAAGCGCTGGACCAGACGCTGTCCGGCAGCACCAGCAACGTGGAGGCGGGCCAGACGGTCACCATTACCCTGGGCGGCCAAAATTACACTGCGCTGGTCAACGCGGATGGCAGCTGGAGCACGCAGATCCCCTCTGCGGCGCTCAGCGCACTGGCGGCGGGCAGCAGCACCATCGCGGTCAGCGTCACAACGGCGGCAGGCGCCTCAGCTACCGACACCCGCGATATTAACGTCGCCCCGGCGGCAGGCGAACCTGGCGTGGTCTCCATTAGTGAACCGGTCAGCGTGGATGGCTTCCTGAACCAGCAGGAGCTGAACAGTGATCTCATTATCAGCGGTTCTGCGGTAGGCGTTAACCCGGGCCAGGCGGTGCAGGTTAACTTTAATGGCAATAATTACAGCGCGGTGATCGGCGACAATGGCTTCTGGAGCGTCACTGTTCCGGCAGGCGATCTCACCACTATCACCGACGGCGTAAAACTGATTTCGGTCACCACCACCGACGCCACCGGCGCACTGCTGACCGACTCCGCTCAACTGAATGTAGTCGCAGCCACGCTGCCGCAAATCACGCTGGAGGAGAGCGCAATCACCGATGGCCTTCTCAACCGGGTGGAAGCGGGCAGCGATCTGCTGATCGGCGGCAGCACCGGCAAAGCCGTGCCGGGCCAGCAGGTTGAACTGGAACTTAACGGTAAAACCTACAGCACCACGGTCAATGCAGACGGCAGCTGGAGCCTGGCGCTGCCGGCCGCCGATCTCGCCTTACTACCACAGGGCGCCAACAGCCTGATCATTACCGCGATTGATGAAGCAGGCAACCGTGTGGATGAGACGCTCAACTTCAGCGTCGACACGCTGCCACCGAATCTGATTGTGGCAGAGGTCGCAGGCGGCGATGGCATTCTCAACAGCAGCGAAGTGGCTGCCGGTCTGCCGGTCAGCGGTTCAGGTGCGTTGCCGGGCGAAGTGGTGTCTGTCTCGCTGAATAACGAGAGTTACAGCGCCACCGTAGATGGGCAGGGTAACTGGACGGTGGATGTGCCGCCAGCGGCGCTGCAGGCCCTGTCAGATGGCAGCAGCTATACGCTGGTAGTTACGCTGACTGATGCCAGCGGTAACACCACCACGCAGACGCAGCCCCTGGCGGTCAGCACGCAGCCTCCGGTTGCAACCGTTACCGCTCCGGGCGGTGATGGCGTCCTGACCAACAACGAACTCACTACGCCGCTGCAAATCAGCGGAACCGGCACACCGGGCGACAGCGTGACGGTGGAGTTAAACGGTAAGTCCTACACCGCCATTGTTGACGAAAACAGTAACTGGAGTGCATCCGTCCCGGTGGCCGATCTCGGCACGCTGACCAATCAGACCTATCCGGTGACCGTCACCGTGACCGATCCGGCCGGTAACATCAGCACTCAGAATACGGAACTGCGGGTGGCTACCGCGGTGCCCGCTCTGACGCTCAACGATCTCAGCGATGATGGCGTGATCAACGTCAGCGACGCGCAGCAGCCGCTAATCGTCAGCGGAACCGGCGACGAAGGCGACATCATCCGCGTCACGCTGAATAACGTGGCCTACAGCGCCGTGGTGGCGCAGGGTGGCAGCTGGAGTGTCACCGTTCCGGCATCCGACCTGGCAAATGTGCCCAACGGTACCCAACCGGTATCGGTAGTGGCGACAGACGCCGATGGTAATACCACGCCAGCCAGCAGTTCACTGATTTTCGCCACCACACCGCCGTTGCTGGAAGTCTCCACGCCGGGCAGTGATGGTTATATCAATATCGCTGAACACACTCAGGATCTCACACTCGACGGACGTGGGGGGGCCCAGGGCGACACCGTCACGGTGAGTTTCAATGGCGAGACCTACACCGCCACCGTGGATACCGATGGCGCGTGGAGTGTTACGGTGCCCGCCGCGATTATCAGCCAGCTGGGTGACGCAACCTATCCGGTGGATGTGGTACTCAGCGATGCATATGGTAACAGCAGCACCGTACCGACCAGCGTCACTGTGCTGGCGGCAACGTCGCCGGCGCTGACCATTAATCCCGTGACCGGCGATAATCAGGTCGACAGCGCTGAACAGCTCACCGACATTCTGGTCACCGGTAACGTCACCGGCGTACCGGCAGGTCAGCCGGTATTGCTGACCATCAATGGCCAGTCTTACGATGGCGTAGTACAGGCGAACGGTAGCTGGAGTGTGTCGCTGCCAGCCGGATCGCTGGGCGGTGCAGGCGATAAAACCTTCACCGTGGCGATTACCGATGTGGCCGGTAACCCGGCGCTGCCTGCTGAAGGGCAGTTCAGCGTGGTTACTTCGCCCGTACCGTCGCTGTCGATTGCCCCAATCAGTGACGACAATGCGCTGAATGCCCTGGAGGCGCAGAGCGATCTTATCCTCAGCGGCGGTTCAGCGAACCTGCCGGCTAACAGCCCGATCAGCGTAACGCTGGTGACTGGCGGCACCGTCTACACCACCACAACCGATGAAACCGGCGCGTGGACCCTGACCGTGCCGGCTGCCGATCTGGCGACGCTGCCGCAGGGCACGACCACCGTTACCGTCTCTTCGGGTGATGTGCAGAACAGCCTGCCGCTGCTGGTGGCGACCGCGCCGCTGGCAGACCCGCAAATCAACACGCCATTCACTGACGGCATACTCAATACCGATGAAGCGAGCGCAGCGCAGACGCTGACCGGCACAGTGCTGCCAGGTCAGGCGGTCAGCGTGACCCTGGGCGGTACCAGCTATCCGGCCACTGTAGACGCGAATGGTGAATGGAGCGTGACGATACCCGCAGACAGACTGCAGGCACTTGCGCAGGGCAGCAATCCGATTACCGTGACGGTGAGTGATGAAGCAGGTAACAGCACCAGCATCAGCGAGCCGCTGATTGTTGATACCGGCGTACCGGCGCTGACCGTTAACCCGATTGCTATCGATGGCACGATTAATGAGGCTGAAACCGCCACCGATCTGACCCTCAGCGGCACCGTTACGCCGGGTAGTAGCGTCAGCCTTGCGCTGAATGGCCAGACCTATGACGCAGTGGTTGCCGCCGATGGCAGCTGGACCGCCACCGTGCCTGCTGCGAATCTGCAACAGTTGCCAGATGGCCGTTACGATCTCAACGTGACCGTCACCACCGTGAGTGGCAACGTGGCTACCACGCCATTCCCGCTTACCGTGGATACCACGGCACCAGACTTCAGTATCGCTGCGCCCGCGGGTGATGGCGTGCTGAATATCGCTGAGCAGGCGGCAGGGTTCAGTTTCAGCGGCGCAGGCAGTGAAGGCGACCGCGTCAGTGTGACGCTGAATGGCGTGACCTACACCGGCACCGTTGATGGTGACGGAAACTGGGCGCTGGCTGTTCCGCCAGCGGCGCTTGCCGGTCTGACCAATGGCAGCAGCTATCCGGTGGTGGTCACCGTCACCGACGCGGCCGGTAACAGCAGCAGCCAGAACAGTGCCCTGACGGTTGCGACTACGCCGCCTCCGCTGGTCGTCGCGCCGGTCAGCGGTGATAACGCGCTGAACGTCGGGGAACTGGCAGAGCCGCTGGTGGTGAGTGGCAGTGGTCAGAATGGCGACGTGGTCACGGTCCAGCTCAATGACCAGCTCTACAGCACCACCGTTGGCGTTAACGGCCAGTGGACGCTGCAGATCGCCCCTGAAGCGCTGGCGGCGCTGCCTCCTGGCAGTAATCTGGTGACGGTGACGGAAACCAGTGCTAACGGGAATCAGAGCAGCCAGGTGGTTGATCTGAATGTGGCAACCGCGTCGGACGTGCAGCCTGTACTGACCATCGACAGCAGCACCTTCGCCGGTGACGGCATCGTCACGGCAGCGGAGCAGCTGCAGCCGATAACGGTGCGCGGCAGCAGCACGAATGTCGAACCGGGCCAGCAGGTGATCATCTCCCTGAATGGCATCGAATACAGCGGTGTGGTCGAGGCCAGCGGCAACTGGAGCATTATTCTGCCTGCGGGCGCCCTGGCTGAACTGGGAGAAGGCATTCAGACGCTGAACGTCAGCGTCATCAACGCCGTCGGTAACACCGCCAGCAGCACGCTTGACTTCAGTGTGGACAACACTCTGCCGTCGATCGCGCTGGCACCCGTCAGTGACGACAACTACCTCAATGCGCAGGAATTGGGTGGCGCCGTCGTGGTCAGCGGCAGCACCAGCGGTCTGCCTGATGGCAGCATTGTCACCGTGCTGGCCAACGGCACCACGGTCAGCACCACCGTGACGGCAGATGGAAGCTGGAGCCTGACCTTACCGGCAGGCACCTTTACCGGAACGGCAGACGGCCCGCAGACCATCACCGCCACCGCCAGCGACGCTAACGGACAGCCGCTGGCGACCAGCGACGCTACCCTGACGGTGATCGCCAGCGCATTGCCGGTGGCGACCCCGGGCGTGGCCTTTGATGATGGCATTCTGAACGGTGAGGAAGCCGCCGCCGGTGGCGCGATCACTGGTAACACGGGCGTGACCGGCGACGGCCAGACCGTCGTCGTGACGCTGGGCGGCAACAACTACAGCGGCACGGTCGATGCCGCAGGCAACTGGCAGGTCGCCGTTCCGGCCGATGTCTTGTCTGCATTGCCGCAGGGCAATAGTGGCTACACCGTGGTCGTCAGTGATGTGGCGGGCAACAACAGCCAGGCGGATGGCAACCTGGTGGTGGATACACTGCCTCCGGTGCTGAACTTCATTACGCCATCCGATGGCATCATTAACGCCGCTGAAAGTCAGCAGCCGCTGACGCTGACCGGCAGCAGCGAAGCTAACGCCCTGATTGTGGCCAGCTTCAACGGCACCACCCTGAGCACCACCGCTGACGTTAACGGCGTCTGGTCGCTGGAGCTGCCCGCCACGGTTTACACCGGGCTGGGCAACGGCAGCTATCCGCTGACCGTGACCGCCAGCGATGCGGCAGGAAATGCCACCACCACCAGCCGCGACCTCGCGCTGAAAGTGGAGCCAGGCACACTGCCGACCCTGACGCTGGATGCCTTTGCCGGTAACAATGTGGTCGATGGCGCGGAGCGCCTCACCGATCAACGTCTCTCCGGCACCACCACCAACGTCGAAGCGGGCCAACTGGTCACAGTCACCGTTGACGGCACAGTCTACAGCGCCGCCGTGCAGGCGAGTGGGGCATGGAGCCTGATCGTGCCAGCCGGTGCGCTGGCCGCGATTAATGATGGCAGCGCCAGTTTTACCGTGGCGGTCAGCGATGTGGCGGGCAACACCACCACCAGCAATCTCACCTTTGACGTCAACAGCAACGCCTCTGGCCTGGCGATGGATGCCATCAGCGAAGATAACTACCTGAATGCGCAGGAGCTGGGTCAGGCTCTGGTCGTCACCGGTACGTCGGTGAATGTGGCAGAGGGCAGCACGGTCACGTTGCTGTTTAACAACATTAGCTACACCGCGCAGGTCTCGGCCAGCGGCCGCTGGACAGTGATCGTTCCGGCTGAGGCACTGACGGCGCTCGCCGATGGGCCTTACACCCTGACGGTCACCGCAACGGACAGCGGCGGGGCGACCCTGAGCAGCGAGGCAGCGCTCAGCGTGCTGGCGACGCTGCCAGCACCGCAGATCGTCTCGGCCTTTGGCGATGGCCTGCTCAACAGCAGCGAGATCGCCACAGCACAAACCCTGAGCGGCACCACCGGCATAACCGGTGACGGCCAGACGGTGAGCGTGCTGCTGAATGGCGCAACCTACAACGGCACCGTCGACGGCAATGGCAACTGGCAGATCAGCGTGCCGGCTTCCGCGCTGGCCGGCCTGCCGGAAGATCTCCTGAACTATACCGTCACAGTCCAGGATGCAGCGGGTAACACCGGCAGCAGCCAGGGCAGCGTGACGGTGGATCTGACGCCACCGACCCTGACACTGAATACGGTTGCGGGCGATAACAGTATCAATATTGCCGAAAGCACCGCGCCGATTGTTCTCAGCGGCAACAGCAATGCCGAAGCCGGACAGCAGGTCACCATTACCCTGAACAATCAGACCTGGACCACCACGGTTGACCAGAACGGCGAGTGGAATCTGACGCTGCCTGCGGGGTCGCTGGCCGGCATTCCGGCCGGGGCGTACATCCTGACCGTGACGGTCAGCGATGCGGCGGGTAACCCGGTAACCGAAACGCGTGAAATCACCGTGGCGACGGCGTCGCTGGCCGTCAGCATAGACACCCCGTTTGGCGATGGTTATCTGAACCTGGCGGAACAGGGAGTCGGTCAGACGCTGACCGGCAGCACCGGTGTAGCGGGCAACGGCCAGACCGTCAGCGTGACGCTGGGCGGGAATGAGTATTCCGCTACGGTGGATGCGCAGGGTAACTGGACGCTGACCTTAACAGCAGATCAGGTGCAGACGCTGGGCGAGGGGGTTACTACGCTGGTGGTTAATGCCAGCGATGCCGCCGGTAACAGTGGTTCGCTGACCAGCGCCGTTACGGTGGATCTCACGCCGCCAGTGCTGACCGTCAATGCCATCGGCGGCGACAACATCATCAATTCGGTAGAGGTGCTGGAAGCGGTCGCTATCAGCGGCAGTGCGTCGGTAGCGGATGCCGGACAGACAGTCACCGTCAGCTTCCAGAACGTCGATTACACCACTCAGGTGCTCTCTGACGGCACCTGGGAGGTGACACTGCCAGCCAGCGTCGTGCAGGGGCTGGCTGACGGCAGCTACACCGTTGCTGTCTCGATGACCGATGCGGCGGGGAACCCGGCCACGGCCACCCAGACCCTGACGCGTGATGCTGACACTCTGAACCTGCCAACCCTGACCATCGGGACCATCAGTGATGATAACTTCCTTAACCAGGCGGAGTCGCTACAGGATCTGAACATCGGCGGCACCAGTAACAACCTGGTGGAAGGCCAGCTGGTGACGGTGACGCTGAATAACATTCAGTACAGCGGCACGGTGGCAGCCGACGGCAGCTGGACGGTGACCGTTCCGGCCGCCGATCTGGGTAATCTGCCGGATGGCGATCAGCTGCTGGTCGTGGTCTCAGCGGATACGTCTGGCAATCCGGCCAGCGCCAGCACCAGCCTGGTCGTGCTGGCCAGCGAGCAGGTTCAGCCGACGCTGACCATGAACGTGGTAGCCGGCGATGATGTGATTAACGCCACCGAGGCCACAGCGGATGTCGCGGTCAGCGGCAGCAGCACCCTGCTGGCAGCGGGTACGCTGGTGACGGTGTCGTTTAACGGCACTGACTACAGCACCACGCTCGACGCTGACGGCAACTGGACGGTGAATGTGCCGTCTGCTGCCTTTACCAGCGTGGCTCCGGGCAGCACGCAAATCTTTACCGTGACCGCCACTGATGTCGCAGGCAATCCGGCGACCGCCACTCAGGAGGTCAGTTTCATTACCACACCGCCTGCGCTGACGAATATCACGGTCGACGCGGGAGATACCCTTAACCTGGCGGAGTCGCTGCAGGATCTCACCATCAGCGGCAACACCACGGGCGCATTGCCGGTGACGGTGACGCTGAATAACGTCAGCTATACCACCACGGCAGATGCCGACGGTAACTGGTCACTTACTATTCCGACCGCTGACCTGCAGCAGCTGGCGGACGGCCCCAATGCGATTACCGTTTCGGTCACCGACGCGGCGGGCAATACCACCACAGACAGCACCACGTCACTGGAGGTCGCGTTTAATACCCTGCCAGCGCTGACGCTGAATACGCCGTTTGGCGATGCGCTGATCAGTGCGGCAGATGCGGAAGGGGCGTTAACGCTGAGTGGTGACAGTACCAATCTGCCGGAAGGCAGTGTGGTGAACATCTCTGTAGGCGGGCAGAACTTCAGCACCACCACGGATGCCAGCGGTAACTGGACGCTGAACCTGGCACCGGGCGCGCTGACGGGCCTGGCCGATGGATTGACACAGGTGGTGGTCAGCGCCGCGGATGGTGCCGGTAATCCGGCGCAGGTTACCGCAGGCGTTGAGATCCTGCAGAGTGATCCTGTTTCAGCCGCCTTCGACACGACACTGTTCGGCGATAACATCATTAATATCAGCGAAGCAGGCTCCGTTCAGCTGGTCACCGGCACCTCCACCGTCGTGCCGGGCCAGACCCTGAGCGTCACGGTAGGCGATGACAATATCCCGCTGTCGGTGACGGTCGATGCCAATGGAAACTGGACTGCCAGCCTGCCCCCAGAGTTCATCGCCAGGCTGGGAACCGGTGAACACACGCTGACCCTGATCACCACCGATCGGGCCGGTAACAGCATTGAAACGACCAAAACGTTCGTCGCTGCGATTACGCCGATTGCTAATCCAACGCTGGATACGCCATTTATTGATGGCCGTATCAATGCTGAAGAGGCCGCCTCAGGCGGATCCCTGACCGGTGCGGTGAATATTAATAACGCCGCGTCGGTCACGGTGACCGTTAATGGCACCCTCTATTCTGCGACGCTGACTGAGGGTGGTTCGCGCTGGTCACTGGATCTGCCGCCTTCTGTATTGCAGTCATTGCCGGATGGCAACTGGCCGGTGAGCGTGACGGTTACCGATGCGAACGGCAACGTCGGCAGCACCAGCGGCACGATACTGGTCGCCGTTAACGCGCTGCCGGATGTCACCCTGAACCTGCCGTTTGGCGACGGTGCGCTGAACGCAGCAGAGGCGGCCGGTGAACAGATCCTCAGTGGCACAACCGGCATTACTGGTGCCGGACAGACGGTAACGGTGCTGATCTCCGGCTTTAACAACGGTCAGCCGCTGGCAGCCACGGTGCAGACCGATGGCAGCTGGTCTCTGGCCCTGTCGCCGGCGCAGTTAGCCACATTCACCAGCGGCACCCACACCATTACCGTGACGGCGACCGATATCGCGGGTAACAGCGACGCGACGGCGCAGAACGTGGTGACAGAGGTGGCGCTGCCTGTGCCGACCTTCAACCCAGGCGCATTTGGCGGCGACAACCTGCTGAACATCAGTGAAGCCGCGGCAGGGGTGACCCTGACCGGCACCACCGGCAGTGTCGGGGCGAACCAGGCGGTCAGCATTACCGTGGATGTCAACGGCAGCCTCTATTCTGGCACCGTGGCGAGCAACGGTAACTGGACTGTTAACATTCCTGCCAACGCCCTGAGTTCACTGGGTGACGGTGCGCAATCACTGACGGTTAACGTCGTGGATGCGGCGGGCAACAGCGCGTCGGCGCAGCTGCCGTTCACCGCGGATCTCAGCGCGCCACAGCCTGCGGTCAATCCGGAATTCCTTGGCAGTTATGTGAATGGCGGCGATGTGGCCGCGGGAGTGACGCTGAGCGGAACCACCGGTGAGGCGGGCGCGAATCAGACTGTGCAGCTTACGCTTGGCGGCACAACCTATTCTGCGACAGTGGATGCCAATGGGAACTGGACGGTGCCACTGACAACGGCGGAGCTTTCACTGCTGCCGGATGCTACCTATCCGGTTACCGTGACGGCAACCGATGCGGCGGGCAACAGCACCACCATTAACAGCTCGCTGGTGCTCGACACCACACCACCGGTACTTAATGTTGCCGACTTTACCGGTGACAATGCGCTGAACTACGCCGAGAGCATTCAGCCGCAGAGTCTCAGCGGCACCGCAGCGGGAGCCGAGCCGGGATCAGTGGTTTCAATCTCGCTGAATGACACACTGCTTGGCACCGCGATAGTGACAGCCAACGGCAACTGGAGTGTAACGCTGACGCCAGAACAGATGGCCACCTTTGGTCCATCGACGACCCTGGCGCTGGCAGTGACCGATCTGGCAGGCAATACCGCCAACGGCACGGTTGCGCTGACGGTAGATCTTACCCCACCGCCAGGGCCGCTGGTTACGCTGGGCACGGTGTCGGGCGACAACATCATCAGCACCCAGGATGTGGCGGGTGGTGTGGTAGTGAGTGGCACCTCCGCTAACCTCGGCGTGGGTGGGGTAGTGACGGTGTCGATCAATGGTCAGGAGTACGCGACTACGCTGGATGGGTCGGGCAACTGGTCAACGGCGGCATTGCCGGTCAGCGCCTTTGGCAATGCGGACGGCAGCGTCGCCATCACGGTGGATGCTACCGATGGCACTACCCCTGTGACCACCAGCGGTAACGTGCTGATCGACCTTACGCCACCGGCACTGACTCTCAATCCGTTTACCGGTGACAACCAGGTCAATGGCAATGAAAGTGCCACCAGCCAGGCCATCAGTGGCACCGCCGATCTCAGCGAAGTGGGTCGCACGGTGGTGGTGACCTTCAATAATCAGACCTACAACGCCGTGGTGCAGAGCAACGGCACCTGGTCCACAACGGTTCCTGCCAGCGCGATGCAGGCTCTTCCCGATGGCAGCTCGCCGGTGATCACCGCGCAGCTGGCGGATGCGGCTGGTAACGTGACGACGACCACCCAGACGGTGACGGTCGATACCGCCGCGCCGCTGGTCCAGGTCGACGCGTTCCTCGGCGACAACGTGATCAACGCCGCTGACCTGGTGCTAAGCCAGGTGCTGACCGGCAGCGCGCAGGGAGCAGAAGGCCAGACCATCGGTCTCTATCTGGGCGATGCCGCGCCGATCGCCACCGCGACGGTGGGTGCTGACGGACGCTGGAGCATCGATCTCGCGCCGGATGTCCTGTCGAGTCTCACTGACGGTGCGCTGGTGTTTGGCGTGCGGGTCAATGACGGTGCGGGCAACCAGACCGACGCCACGCTGACGGTCAACAAAGTGGTCAACAGTGCGCTGACGCTGGTGGTCGACTCGGTGTTCGGCGACGGCACGCTCAGCGCGCTGGATACTACGGTGGCGCAGACTATCTCCGGGGTTGCGACCTCGGCGGGCGTGGGTGCCACGGTATCGGTGGTGCTGGGCGGCACAACGCTCTCTGCGTCAGTGGGCCAGGATGGTAAATGGGCCATCGTGGTGCCGCCTTCGGTGCTGGGCCTGTTAAGTGATGGCAATCTTGCGCTTGACGTCACCCTGACCGATGCCGCGGGTAACACCCGCACCGTCGGTGAAACCGTCACCGCGATTGTCGATGCGGTGCCGGTGGTTGGCGCGCTCACCGGGCTGTTTGGCGGTGATAACCTGCTGAACATTGCGGAAGCCGCTGCCGGACAGCTGGTCAGTGGCGTGATAGAAAATGCGGCTGTGGGTTCCCAGGTAACGGTCACCTTTGGCAGCAAGAGTTACAGCACGACGGTGCAGGCGGGTGGAGTGTGGAGCGTTAACCTGCCGGGCAGCGATCTGACCTCTCTGCTGGATGGCAATCTGACGCTGGGTGTCAGCGTCAGAGACGTGGCGGGCAATGTCGCCTCCAGCAGCGCATCCATCGGCATCTTTACTCAGACGCCATCAATCTCGCTGACCTCACTGTTTGGTGATGGGGTGCTAAACCTGGCTGATATCGCCACCGGACAGGTGATCAGCGGGGTGGTGAACAACGTCGCGCAGGGCAGTGTGGTGACGCTCTCGGTTGGCAATAGCCAGGTGACCGCCACCGTGGGTGCGGGTGGGGCGTTCAGCGCCACGGTGACGCCAGATATTCTGGGCACGCTGGCGCAGGGCAACCTGACGGTGGGCGCATCGGTAACGGATGCGGCGGGCAATACCGCCAGCACCAGCGCCGGTATCCGGGTCGATACGCTGCTGCCGACCATCACCGTGAATCCGCTGTTTGGCGACGGTCTGCTGAACGTGGCGGATTCGCTGGTTACCCAGGTGATCGGTGGGGTGATTGGCGGCGCGGAAGCGGGATCGCGCGTGGTGGTGTCGGTAGGTTCACAGCAGTTGGTGACGGCGACCGATGCCAATGGCAACTTTAACGTCTCGCTGACGCCAGCGCTGTTGCAGGGGATTGCAGATGGCAATCTGACCGTGGGCATCAGTGTCACCGACAGCGCGGGTAACACCAACAGCACCACGGCCGGGGCACTGGTCGGTATTCACAACCTGCCGAAAGTCACCCTCAATCCGCTGTTTGGCGACGGCGTGCTGAACCTGGCGGAGTCACTGGTGACTCAGACCATCAGCGGCACGGTCTCCGGGCTGGCTGCGGGTAGCAGCGTCAGGCTGGCAATTGGCAACACCATCGTCGACGCGCAGGTCAACGCGGATGGCAGTTTCTCAACCGCCGTCTCGCCAGCGATTCTGTCAACGCTGCTGAACGGTAACTTTACCGTCAGCGCGGCCGTCACCGATCCGGTCGGAAACGTCAGCAGCACCAGCGCGGGCGTGTCACTGGGACTGTTCCAGCCGACCCTGTCGGTGAATACGGTGTTTGGCGATGGTGTGCTGAGCGCCGCGGATCTGGCCTCTAACCAGACCCTGAGCGGGACGTCCAGCCTCTCTGCCGGTTCAACCGTCAGCGCCACGCTGAATGGCCTGACCTACACCACCAAAGTGGTCAGCGGCGGCAACTGGAGTATTACCGTCCCGAAAGCGGATCTGGTTGCTATCACTGACGGCAGTAAAACCGTCACGGTCACCGGCACCGATGCCTACGGTAACGTGGCAAACAGCAGCGGAACGCTGAGCGTCATCAGTCAGTCGACGCCGGTGGTCGCCATTACCTCGCTGTTTGGTGACAGTGCGCTGAGTGCGGCAGATGTCAAAACGGCGCAGACTATTAGCGGCACCGCCAGCAACGCCGAGGGATCGGTCGTGCGCGTCACGCTGGGCGGCCAGACTTACAGCACCACGGTGAGCAGCAACGGCAACTGGAGCCTCTCTGTTCCGGCGGCTAACCTTGCTGCCATTACTGACGGTCTGCAGACCGTCACCGCCAGCGTGACCAACGGTGCGGGCAGCATTGGCAACACCTCGGCGTCGCTGGGTGTGGTCAGTCACACCACGCCAACGGTCAGCGTCAACAGCTTCTTTGGCGGCGATGGCTACCTCAATATTGCGGAAGCCAACAGTACTGAAACCATCAGAGGAACCAGCACCAACGCGGCGGGCGGCACGGTGACGGTGAACGTGGCGGGCAATATCCTCACCACTACTATTGGTGCGAATGGCGCATGGAGCATCAGCGTGCCGTCAGCGACGCTGAAAGGGATCGCCGATGGCAGCCATCCTCTCACCGTCACGGTGGCGGATATTGGCGGCAACACCGCAACCAGCACCAGCAGCTTTACCGCGCTGTCGCACAATCAGCCGCTGGTCGGAGTCGATCCGGTGCTGAGCATCGTCGGTTCCTTACTGGCGGGTCTGGTGGTGCAGGGGGGATCGCTGAATGCCGCGCAGGGCTCGAAAGTGAACGTTACGCTGCTGCTCTCCAACGGCAACAACGGCCCGACGCTGAACACCACGACCGATGCGCTGGGGCGTTACGCGGTTAACTTCTCACCTTCACTGCTGTCGGTGGGTGGCCTGCTGCTGTCGCTGGGAACGCTGGCGAAAGTCACGATTACCGACGCGGCCGGTAACAGCTACTCGACCACCAATACCCTGTTACTGGGTGCCGTGCTACCGGTGACGCTGGCGGCAAACGAATCGGTTGCGCTGTTCTCGGTGGCGGATGACAGCGCTACTGTCGCCAGCGCGGAGACGCAGCATAACAGCAGCACCAGCAGCGACGAGAGCAGCGCCCATGTGGCGGTGGCTTCCACGCTGATCACCGAAGCGGATACCGTGACACCCGTCGGCAGCAGTGAAAACGCGGCGGCAAATGACGCCGCGGTGGCAGCGGCACCGGCAGAGGAGGTGGGTTACACCATCGGCGGCGTTGTGATTACGCTGGCCGATGGCAGCACCATTGAGGGGGCGACAGTGACCGGCAGCAGCGGGGCGGATATCGTGACGGTCAGTGACCTTAACTTTACCCATATTGATGGCGGCGCAGGCACCGATACCCTGGTGCTGAATGGTGAGCATCTCAGTCTGGATCTCACCGCGCTGGGCCTGAAGGTCGAACACATTGAGGTGCTCGATTTGGGTAAAACCGGAACCAACTCCGTGAAGCTCGATCTCAATGAAGCACTCAATATCACGGATAAGCAGAGTGACGATTTGCTGATCAAAGGCGCAGATGGCAGCCAGGTGACACTGGCTAACAGCAACGGCGGAATCTGGGAAGTGACGGGCGAGCGTACCGTTGAGGGCAGAGTCTTTGAGATCTACCACAACTCGGCGCTGACCAGTGATAACACCCTGGGCGATGTGCTGGTGCAGCAGAACCTGCAGGTTCATGTTGTGTAGTGACTGAAAGGTCTGTTCAGAAGATGAATAGAGCGGGTGCGAAAGCACCCGCTTTTTTTTGTTTTAGTCACGTGATAATTGCATTTTCCAGATTATCGCCACTATTCATTAGCAGAATGAAAGATTAGGGTAGGCGCAACAAACGGCGTCACGCCGTAAAATCAGCATTCTGACTCTATTTGGCGCTTTTATTAGCGTCCTGTTTATCAATCCTTGTTACCTGCGGGTAACCGGTTCCGACCAGCGGAAACGGGCAGCTTAAGCTGTCCCACTACCATGTCGTCAGACTAAACGATCGGTTTATCCGATGGTTTTTGTCTGCGTTTCTGTTCTGAACTGAGGTTACCTATGTCATCACGCGATACGCTTCGTACTACCCGGCTTGAATCCATTTTTCAGACGGCGGTGAGCGATTTTGCCGTCGCCGATAGCGCTGTGCCCGCCATTGCGCCAGCCGCCACGCAAAGTCTGAGCCTTCCTTTCGCCACGCCGGGCCAGAGCCTGCCGATCACTACGCTCTCCACCGAGTCACTGCATAGCAGCCCGCTCAACGACAGCACACTGGCTGTCAGCGCGGTGAAAAGTTCGCCGCCAGCTATGCTGCGACCCTATGAACCGATCGCCAGTGATGGCGTGATCGCTGGCTGGGAAGCGCAAAAGCCGGTGCATCTGCGCGGTCGTGCTGAAGGTGAAGCGGGCTCCACCGTAACGCTGACCTTCAACGATCAAAGCTGGCACAGCACCGTCAATAAGTGGGGCTACTGGAACGCCTCCATGCCGGCTGATACGCTGAAAGGCGTAGCGGATGGCAATCACACGCTGACGCTGACCATTACCGATAAAGCAGGGCAAAGCACGGCAACCACCGTAGATTTTGGTCTCTATACCGACCGCACGATCAAACCTACCCTGACCGTGGACACGGTCAGTGGTGACAACGCGGTGAGTATTGCTGAGAGCATTTATGGCGTCGAGATTAGCGGCAGCGCAACGCACTTGCCGGTGGGGTCGGTGCTGAAACTGACGCTGGGTACGCAAACCACCACCGCCAGCATGGGAAACGACGGTAAGTGGTATGGCTCATTTCATGAAAGCGATATGCAGGCGCTGAAAGACGGGGTCTACAGCCTGAAAGTCACGGCGACCGATCCCAATGGAAAAACCGCCACCGAATATCACGATCTGACGCTGATCACCCATCTGAGTAGCCTGCCAAAAATTAGCTTCGATAAGGTCACTGCGGACGATGTGATAAACCTGGCAGAAAGCCAGCAGGATCTGCTACTGAGCGGCATGCTCTCCACCGTCATGCCGGGCCATCGCCTGGTGATCACGGGTGCCAACCAGAAAGATTATGCCGCCACCATAGGCGATGATGGACACTGGCAGGTGGTGATCCCGGCAGCGGATGTGCACGCCTTTATCAACGTTGGGGAAATCCGCGCCTGGTCGATCGACGGGGCCAAAAACTACATCGACGTCACGCATGAGCTGAATATCCACACCGGTTTTATTCCGATCTACACCGAAATGGATATCGGCGGTGACATGACGCTCAACTATCAGGAGGCGCAGCACGATCTGAGCTTCTACGTTGAAGGCGCCAACACCCTGGAGATCAACGGTAAAACCTACCAGCCCGATGCCAAAGGTATGGTAACACTGACCTCCAGCGAGCTGCTGGCACTGCCGGATGGCCCGGTCGCCGCCACCTTTCACCGCTGGGATGAATATGGCAACAGCGACACCCAGATCAGCGATAAACTCTTTACCGTAGCCGTGCACCAGCGGCCGACGCTGACCCTGGACACGGCTTTTGGTGATAACAAAATTGATGCTGCCGATGTCAACAGCTGGCATCTGATTCAGGGCAGCTCCAGTCATCTGCAACCGGGCAGCCTGGTGGAATTAACGCTGGGCGATCAGCACTACAGCGCCAGTGTAAAAGCCGATGGCGGCTGGGCGCTGACCATTCTGGCCGGGCAGCTGGCACCGCTGGACGATGGTGAGTACCAGATGACAGTCAGCGGCAAAGACAGCGCCGGTAATCTGGCCAGTGCCAGCCAGACGGTGCAGGTGGCCTCACATACCGAAAGTGCCAACCCGCTGGAGGGTCAGACGGTGGACCAGTTGCTGGAGACGGTCAGCCTGACCCAGCAGGCGGAGACGGCGCACGTGGCGCAGGCATCTTCTGCCGCCGCCGCACCGCAGGAAAGTCAACTGTTCTCTGATATTCCTTATACGCTCGCCGACCACCTGCTGCTGCATCCTGCGGCACACCCCCTGGTCTGACGCTGACACATTAGTAAACGCACTGCCTTCCGGACTGGTCTGTTAAGCCTGTCTGGATTGGCGCGAGCTCGCTCAGTGGTTGCTTTTCGTTCGTTCAGCAGAAATATTAACGATTTCATCTGTTTTTAGCAGGAATAAGCGCGGGATCTGATCTAATAATGTTAAAGGTCGTTTAGCGTCTCGCTTGCGAACCATAAATAAAATAACGCAGTAAATCTGTCAGACGCTGAGTAGCACCCCTTTTTGCTCGCTTTGTTCACCAGGAAAAACACCATGATGATAAGAACCCCTGTTGGTATGGATAATGAACAAAGCGCGATTAACTTTTTTGTTGTGCGCCCTGAGTGGCGTTGCAGTGCACGCGGCCTTTGCCGCACCGTTACCTAAAGCCGAATTTAACTGGCGCGCCGCGCCCACCGAAGAGCAGATTGCCAGCTTAACGCTGCGCGACGCCATTCTTCGGGCCTTCGCCCGCAATCCGAAAATCTCGGAAGCGGCAGCACAGATCCACATCGGTGAGGGGGATCTTGATGCCGCCCGCAGCGCCTGGTATCCGCAGATCTCACTGCAGGGCGCGGCGGGACGCTCTCATCAGACCGACTCCGCCGGGAGCCTGAACAACAACGGCTCCGGTGGCATCACGCTCAGCCAGCTGCTCTACGACTTTGGCCGCACCGGCAGCGCCATCGATGAGCAGCACGCGCTGTCGGATGCTTATCGTTACAGCCTGTTCGACTCCATGACCACCGTGGCGGAAGATACGCTGCAGGCCTACCTCGAAGTCAAACGTTATCAGGCGCTGGCAGAAACGGCGCATACCAATATCGCCTCGCTGAAGCGCGTGCGGGATATTGCGAAACTGCGCGCCGATGCCGGCCTCAATTCCCAGTCCGACGTGCTGCAGGCAGAAACCCGCATCGCCGCCATGCAGGCCACGCTGGAGCAATATCGTGCCCAGCATCGTTCCGCCACCGCGCAACTGACCGTGCTGACCGGCGTGGTCCCCGCCACGCTGCCTGAACTGCCACAGGCGCTGCTTAAGCAGCAGATCACCCTCGACAAAATCGCCTATGAAAGCAGCGCGGCGGTGCGCAGTGCGCAGTCGAAGCAGGAAGCCGCTCGTGAACGGGTGCGCCAGGCAGAGTCCGGTCACTGGCCGACGATTAAAGTGCAGGCGGGCCGGACCCGCTATGAAAACGATCGTCAATCTTACTGGGATGATGAAGTGCAGCTGCAGGTGGAAGCGCCGCTTTATCAGGGCGGCCTGGTGAATGCGAAAACCCAGTCAGCAGAGGGCGATCGTGAAGCGGCGCAGGCCGCTATTCAGCAGGCCAAGCTCGCCATCAATCAAAATGCTTCTACCGCCTATGCCGACATGATTGGCGCGCAGCAGCGGCAGGCTGCCGGGGAAGTGCAGCTGGCCAGCGCCGACCATACCCGTAATGTCTACGCCGATGAATATCGCCTGAGTAAGCGCAGCCTGAACGATCTGCTTAGCGTGGAACAGGATGTGTTTCAGGCTGACAGCTCACGTATCACCGCGCTTTACGATGGCTGGGACGCCACCGTGCGTTATGCCGCCGCGGTAGACAATCTGCTCGATATCATGGGTATCGATCGCCAGCAAAGCAGCGGCGATCTCCTTCCTTCGCTGCAATAGCGATAAGGCATTAATAATGAGTACATCAACCCTGAATACCGATAACTGGATTGCCGCCATGCTGCGCGTAGCCGCGCGATTCGGTAAACCTGCCGATGGCAAAACCCTGCGTCAGCAGATGCGCTGGTTTGAACATCTGCCGGTGTCACAGCAGCTGGAACGACTCTCCGGCCTGCTGGGACTGCATCTGACCATGGTGCCGCAGAACAAACTGCGCTGGCGTCAGGAGATCACCCCGGTGGTGCTGGTGCTGGAGAATGCCAGCGTGGCGGTGCTGGAGAGCATCGATTCAGACAACAGCGCGCGCTACTGGCTCAGTGAAGGTGGCGATGTGGTGCGTGAAAGCGCGTTATCAGAACTGCTGGCACGCGCCCAGGGCGATGTAGGCGTGATTGGCGTAGCGGCGCGTGGCCGTGATGCGCGCATCGACGAATTCGTTCAGCCTTATGAACCACACTGGTTCTGGAAAAATTTTCGCGGTATGGGCCGCCGTATCACGGAAATTTCGCTGGCCTCGGTGATCAGTAATGTGCTGGCACTGGCCGGTATTCTCTTTTCGATGCAGGTCTACGATCGGGTCATCCCGGCCCAGTCGCAGTCCACGCTGTGGGTACTGTTTGTCGGCGTGCTGATCGCTGCGGCCATTGAGTATCTGATCCGGCTGATGCGGACCCAGGTGTCAGACTTAATGGGCAAACGCATCGACCTGAAAGTCTCGGCCATGCTGTTTGCCCGGGCGATGAGCATACGTAATGAGGCGCGTCCGAAATCGACCGGTTCGTTTATCTCGCAGCTGCGTGAGATCGACCAGGTGCGTGAGCTGCTCACCTCGACCACGGTAGGCGCAGCGGCCGATCTGCCGTTTGTTATCCTGTTCCTGTTTATTATGTCGTTTGTTGGCGGCTGGCTGGTGCTGATTCCGCTGGCGGCGATCCCGCTGATCGTCATTCCCGGTCTGCTGGTGCAGATCCCGATGGCGCGGCTGGCCAAAGAGGGGCTGCGCGAGGGCGCGCTGCGCAATGCGGTGCTGGTAGAGACCATTGAAGGGATTGAGGATATCAAGGCGCTGCAGGCGGAACCCTATTTTCAGCGTCAGTGGGAGCAGACGCACGAAGTCAGCGCCTCAATCAGTAACCAGCAGCGGTTGTGGGGCGCGCGTCTCACCGGCTGGGCCTCGACTGTGCAGCAGCTCACCTATGCGGGCATGCTGGTATTTGGTGTCTATCTGGTGCTCGATTCGCAAATCACTACCGGTACGCTGGTTGCCTGCAGCCTGCTCTCATCACGCACCATCGCCCCGCTGATGCAGCTGACCATGGTCTTCTCGCGCTGGCAGCACGCCAAAATGGCGATGAAAGGGCTGGATGAGTTGCTGAAAAAGCCGCTTGATCAGCCTGAAGCGACCACGCTGGCACACTGCCCGACGCTCACCGGCCAGTACGATCTGCGCAATGTGCACTACAGCTATGACGAAGAGAATGAAAAAAATGTGCTCAACGTTCAGCAGCTGCAGATTAAGCCCGGCGAGAAGATTGCCATTCTGGGCAAAGTCGGGGCAGGGAAATCGACGCTGCTGAAGATCCTCGCCGGTCAGGCGCTGGCTACCCAGGGCAAAGTGATTGTCGATGGCGTCGATATTGAGCGTATCGATCCCACCGATTTACGTCGTCAGCTCGGCTGGCTGTCGCACGACTCCCGCCTCTTTTTTGGCACGCTGCGGCAGAATCTGATGCTGGGCAATCCCCATGCCAGCGAACAGGAGATGCTGCAGGCGCTGCGCATCAGCGGCGCGTTGTCGCTGGTCCAGCAGGATGCCGCCAGCCTGGACCGCATTATCAATGAAGGCGGGCGCGGACTTTCGGGCGGCCAGCGTCAGATGGTGATGCTGAGCCGGTTGATCCTGCGTCAGCCGCAGGTGGTGTTGCTGGATGAACCCACCGCGGCGATGGATGAACAGCTGGAGGAGCATGTGATCCGTCAGCTACAGGGCTGGATCAGCGGCCGGACGCTGGTGCTGGTGACGCACCGTCCGGCGCTGCTGAAGATGGTCGATCGTATTGTGGTGATGGATAACGGCCGGATTGTGGCCGACGGCCCGCGCGACGAGATCCTGCGCCGTGCGACGACACCCGCGCCGGTACCGTCGCCAGGTAAAGGAGACACCGCATGAGTCTGGTTATTGTTGATAAAGATCTTGCCCGTCATGAGCGCCGGACATCGGCGATTATCTGGCTCTGCACCGCCGCGCTGGCGATTTTTCTCATCTGGGCGCACTTTGCCATTCTGGATGAGGTCACGGTCGGCACCGGTAAAGTCACCCCTTCCAGCCGCGCGCAGGTGATCGACAGCCTGGATGGCGGCATCGTCAAACAGCTTAACGTGCATGAGGGCGACATTGTCGAAAAAGGGCAGGTGCTGGCGACCCTCGATCCGACACGCTTCCAGTCGAACTTCGGCGAGGCGCAGGCCAAAGTGCGCACCCTGCGCGCCTCGTCCGAGCGGCTGGAGGCGGAGCTGTCGGGCACGCCGCTGACATTCAGCGCCGAAACGCTGAAGGAGCCGAACCTGGTGACGCGCGAACGGCAGCTCTACGAGTCGCGACGCCGTAATCTCACCGAAACCATCAGTAATCTGCAGCAGTCGCTGCGACTGGTGCAGGATGAACTGCGCCTGACGGAACCGCTGGTTGCCAAAGGCGCAGCAGGGCAGGTCGAGGTGATTCGACTGCGTCGTCAGGTCAGCGATCTGCGCGGCAAAATCGATGAGGCGCGCAATGACTATCTGGTGCGCGCCCACGAAGAGCAGGTAAAAAATAATGCCGAACTGGATGCGCAACTGCAGGTTGCTGCAGGCAAAGAGGATCAGCTGACGCGTGCCACGCTCTATTCACCGGTGCGCGGCATTGTTAAAGATATTCAGGTCACCACGGTCGGTGGGGTACTGGAGCCTGGCGGTAAACTGATGGAAATCGTCCCGCTGGAGGATCAACTGCTGATTGAGACGCGCATCAATCCACGCGATATCGCTTATATCCGGCCCGGTCTGGCGGCTACCGTCAAAGTGACCGCCTATGACTCCTCCATCTATGGCGATCTGCACGGCGAAGTTGAAACGGTCTCGCCAGATACCCTGCAGGATGAGGTAAAACGTGATCAATATTACTATCGTGTTTATGTTCGTACCCAGAAAGCCGAGCTGACTAACCGTGCCGGACGAAAATTCCCGATCGTGCCCGGTATGGTGGCCAATGTAGAGATTAAAACCGGTCAGAAATCGGTTATGGATTATCTGATTAAGCCCCTGAATAAAGTCAAAGAATCGATGCGCGAGCGCTGAAAATCCGCACCAGCTAAAATATCCGCCTGCTTAATTACGGTGATAAATTAACATGGCGGATATTTGGGCAGTCAGGGCGCAAAGTGTGCGTTTTTTAACAATATGTGCGGAAACAGGCCGTAGTTAATTTAACCCGGTTAAGAAAGTTTACGAAGATATAACGCAACGGCAAACAGCAGGCAAAAAAATGCCGGACAACTTGTCCGGCGGGAAATAATAAGTTGTACATCTCATTCGGGGAGAATGAAGGTAATAATGGAATAAATGATGATAGCGGGGTCTATTCTATTACCAGATTCCGTATAAGTTTTATCATTCAGTGCTTCGGAATACTCTGATGTAACCCATTGATAACATAGCTCTCTGAATCGGTTTATCGATTTGTGCGCCATTTTTTATCGATCCGTGCTGGTTATTAGTTCCCCGTTATTTACATTATGAAATAACTGTTTCGACGTATGAAACACTTTTGGAAATTTAGTAGCATTTTCCTGGTGGATTATTGCCCGTTATAAAACAACAATGGCCTGCCGGCTGAATTTTTAATCATTCAGTTAGCAGTGGCAAATAATAAAGGCACATAACAGAGGGTAATAAAATGAAACGTCGCGTTCTCTCCCTGATGATCCCTGCGTTGCTGGTTGCAGCAGGATCAGCAAACGCAGCTGAAATCTATAACAAAGACGGCAACAAATTAGATCTCTTTGGTAAAGTTGACGGTCTGCACTACTTCTCTGATAACGATGGTTCTGATGGCGATCAGTCTTACGTTCGCTTCGGCTTCAAAGGCGAAACCGAAATCAGCAATGAGCTGACCGGTTACGGCCAGTGGGAATACCAGGCGGCGCTGAACAACGCCGAGTCTGAAGGTACGGCTGACAGCTTCACCCGTGTTGGCTTTGCCGGTGTGAAATTTGGTGATGCAGGTTCGTTCGACTACGGTCGTAACTACGGCGTAGCTTACGACATCGGCGCATGGACCGACGTGCTGCCAGAGTTCGGCGGCGACACCTACGGCGCAGATAACTTTATGTATCAGCGCGGTAACGGCATGGCGACCTACCGTAACAATAACTTCTTCGGTCTGGTGGATGGCTGGAACTTTGCAGTCCAGTATCAGGGCAAGAATGGCAACAGCACCGAGTCTCCGAATGGCCGTGACGTACTAGGTCAGAACGGCGACGGCTGGGGTCTGAGCACCACTTATGATCTGGGTTCAGGTTTCGGCATTGGTGCGGCTGCTTTCCAGTCTGACCGTACCAACGACCAGAACAGCGCAACATCAGGCATCCTCGGGAGTGGCGATAAAGCGGAAGTCTATACTGGCGGTCTGAAATATGACGCGAACAACGTCTATCTGGCGGCTATGTACTCACGCTCGTACAATGCGACCCGCTTCGGCGACAGCACCAACGACTCTTCAGCTTATGGCTATGCGGATAAAGCGGACAACTGGGAACTGGTTGCGCAGTATCAGTTCGACTTTGGCCTGCGTCCATCCCTGGCGTACGTCACCTCACGCGGCACCGATGTTCAGAACTGGGGTAAACAGAATCTGAAAAAATATATCGACGTTGGCGCGACCTACTACTTCAACAAAAACATGTCCACCTATGTTGATTACCAGATCAACCTGCTGGACGACAACGCTTTCACCGACGCAGCCGGTATCAATACCGACGACGTGGTGGCACTGGGTCTGGTTTACCAGTTCTGAGTTGTACGGGAGCGCAGTTACCGCTGCGCTCCTGCGTCACCTTTCGGGCTGAGCGCTTCAGCCTTTCGCCACTTCGTGGCTTCCGGCGCGGTTGTCACTGACGACACCACGCTGCCGAATCGCGCGCCTTCAAATGCCACGCCTGCCAGGGTGAAGGCTGAAAAGCTCAGCCAGTGATGCCATGCTGACTGCCACTTCTGTGAATTTTTCATTCTGCACCTCTCAGAGATAAACACTGTTTCAACAGTGCAGAATTCATGCCAGCTTTACCGCTCTCACAGCCACAGACCTCGCGCGCACTTTGGTACACTTGCCGCGCGCGTCAGGGCGATCTTGCCCCAATCAGGTGCAGTTAAGCCTGTTATTGGCGCGGGCGTGAGGGTGTCATGTGACGATGACGACGCTGATGCAAGACTTTATAGCTACTGAAGATAAACAGCCCCAGGGCAATGACGAGAATCAGATAGATCATCTGCCGCTCCTTACTTTGGTTAACGTTAGTCGCCTGATAAAAGGCGGATACAGGGTAGATGACCGGTGAATACTGATAGGTTTCAGAGAAATATTCAACTCTCTTTAAGCGTCTTTACCCGAAGTTTATGCTTTGTAGCAGAGCTGAATAAAGTGTTACAAGTGAGGAAAGATGCGTTCTCAGATTAATCTGCTGTTTATAGCGATGTTAGCGTTGATGTTAACGGCCTGTGATAAGCCAGCGACCACATCCGCGCTGGTGCTGGAAGGAAAAACCATGGGAACCGTCTGGCGGGTAAGCCTGGCCGGTGTGGCGAGTGAGCGCAGAGCGGAACTGCAACAGCGGATTCAGCAGCAGCTGGATGCGGACGATGCGGAACTCTCTACCTGGAAGCCAGACTCCGTCTTATCGCGCTTCAACCAAAGCCGTGACCTGTCACCGCAGCCGGTGAGTGAAAACATGGCGGATATTGTCACGACCTCACTGCGGATTGGCCGTAAAACCGGCGGGGCGATGGATATTACCGTCGGGCCACTGGTCAACTTATGGGGCTTTGGCCCGACGAAACAGCCCGGCCATACGCCGGATGCGGCACAAATCGCCGCCGCCCGGGCGCAGACCGGATTGCAGCATCTGCGGGTGGTGCAGGGCGCAGATGGACAGTGGCTGCAGAAAGATCTGCCAGGTCTCTATGTCGATCTCTCGACGGTGGGCGAGGGCTTCGCCACCGATCATCTGGCGCGACTGATGGAGCAGCTCGGCATCAATAACTATCTGGTGTCTGTGGGCGGCGCCGTGCTGAGCCGTGGCCTTAATGCGCAGCAGCAGCCGTGGCGGGTGGCGATTCAGAAACCGACCGATCGTGAGAATGCGGTTCAGGCGCGCGTTAATCTGCAGGGACACGGCATCAGTACCTCCGGCAGCTATCGCAACTATTATGAACTGGACGGCAAACGCATTTCTCATGTGATCGATCCCGTTACCGGACGGCCAATTGAGCATAAACTGGTTTCCGCCACGGTGATCGCCACCACGGCGCTGGAAGCCGATGGCTGGGATACCGGACTGATGGTACTTGGCACGGAAAAAGCCCAGGCGCTGGCGATCGAACAGCATCTGGCGGTCTATCTGATCAGCAAGCAGGGCGATAAATTTGTCAGCTGGATGTCGCCGCAGTTCGCTGCTTTCCTGATCCCCGCTGAATCCGGAGAACCCTGATGTTAGATCTGTTTAGTGAAGAACAACCCTGGCAGGAGACGCTGGCTGAGGGCGCGGTGATCCTGCGGCGTCGCGCACGTGAGGATGCAGAGGCGCTTTATCAGCAAATAATGGCAATTGCGGAGCAGAATCCGTTTGCCCATCGCATTACGCCCGGTGGCCATCGCATGTCGGTGGCGATGACCAACTGTGGCGATTTCGGCTGGTCGGTGGATTCACGCGGCTACCAGTATCAGCAGCAGGACAACCTGAACGGGCGTAAATGGCCGGCTATGCCGCCGCTGTTTCGTACTCTGGCGCAGCAGGCGGCGTCTGAGGCGGGGTTCCCTGGCTTTAATCCGGATGCCTGCCTGCTTAATCGCTATGAGCCGGGCGCGAAGCTGACGCTGCATCAGGATAAAGATGAGAAAGATCTGCGTCAGCCTATCGTTTCGGTGTCGCTGGGTTTACCGGCGGTCTTTCAGTTTGGCGGCTTCGAGCGGGGTGACAGTACCCAGCGTGTGCTGCTGGAACATGGTGATATTGTGGTGTGGGGCGGGCCGTCGCGCCTGCGCTACCACGGCATCCTGCCACTAAAGCCAGGCGTTCATCCGCTGGTGGGTGCCTGGCGTTTTAACCTGACGTTTCGACGCGCTTTCTGACCCACCACGCCGGTTACGGCGTGGTACGAATAACTATTGCTATCATTTTGCATCCCATTACACTGCAGGCTGTTTTTTGACTGCTGGATTGCCTGCATGACGTTGCTAAGCGTTGTTTTTCGCCAGTTCCGCTGGCCTTTTATCGGGGTGATTGCGCTCACGTTGTTAAGCGCCGTGCTGGGTATCGGCATGATCGCCTTTATCAATCGCGAAATGATTGTCGCCATTAACACCTCATTTGCGGTACTGCCGCAGTTTCTGTTGCAGCTGGTGGTGCTGATGGCGGTGACGCTGGCCTCGCAACTGGCGCTGACCATGCTTGGCCATCAGTTTGTCTGGCGACTGCGCGGCGAATTTATCAAGCGTATCCTCGATACCCGCATTGAACGCATCGAGCAACTCGGCAGTGCGCAGCTGCTGGCGGGCCTGACCAGCGACGTGCGGGCCATTACTCTGGCCTTTGTGCGCCTGCCGGAGCTCTTTCAGGGTGTGATTATTACGCTTGGCTCGGCGATCTATCTTGCGTGGCTGTCGCCTAAAATGCTGCTGGTAACCAGTGTCTGGCTGGGTGTCACGCTGGTTGGCGGCTGGCTGCTGGTCTCGCGGGTTTACCAGCACATGGCAAAGCTGCGGGAAATCGAAGATAACCTCTATCGTGATTATCAGACGGTGATTGAAGGGCGCAAAGAGCTACAGCTTAACCGCTCACGCGCTCAGCAGGTCTACGACACGGTTTATCAGGAAGATGCCCGCGCCTGGCGACACCACATTGTCCGCGCCGATACTTATCATCTCAGTGCGGTCAACTGGTCAAATATCATGACGTTAGGCGCTATCGGTATGGTCTTTTTTATGGCCAACAGCCTGGGCTGGGCCAATACCGCCGTCGCCGCTACCTTTTCCCTGACGCTGCTGTTTTTACGCACGCCGCTGCTCTCCGCGGTGGGCGCGTTACCGACGTTGCTCAGTGCCCAGGTCGCATTCCGTAAGCTCAATGCCTTTGACCTCGCTCCTTATCAGTCAGGATTCCATTCCGCCTCCACGTCCTCAGACTGGCAAACGCTGGAGTTGCGCGACGTCTCTTTTCACTATGGTGATAACGGCTTCCAGGTCGGGCCGGTTAACCTGACGCTGCGCCGGGGCGAACTGGTCTTTCTGATTGGCGGCAACGGCAGCGGGAAATCGACGCTGGCGATGCTGCTGACCGGTCTTTATCAGCCTCAGTCCGGCACGCTGCTGCTGGATGGCAAGCCGATAACGGCGGATGAGCTTGATGTGTGGCGCAGTCAGTTCTCGGCGGTCTTTACCGACTTACACCTGTTTGACCGGTTAATGGGACGGGAAGGGGTTGCAGCCAACCCGGCGCTGGTTCAGCTCTGGCTGGAGAGACTGAAGATGCAGGATAAGCTGAAGATTGAAGGCAACAAAGTGCTGAATCTGCAGCTTTCTAAAGGACAGAGTAAGCGACTGGCACTGCTGCTGGCGGTGGCAGAAGAGCGCGATGTGCTGCTACTGGATGAGTGGGCGGCGGATCAGGATCCCCATTTTCGCCGTATCTTCTATCGCGAGCTGCTGCCGTGGCTACAGCAGGCGGGTAAAACGGTGTTTGCTATCAGCCATGACGATCACTACTTCATTCATGCCGATCGGCTGCTGGAGATGCGTGAAGGCAAGTTGACGGAGCTGACCGGTAATGAGCGCGATCTTGCCACGCTCGACTCGGTAAAACGCACCGACACCGGGCTTTAACGGCAGCTGGCAAAGCTTAGCAAAAAAGCGTAGTGGCATGCTTCGCCTGAACCAGGCTACGTTAGCGATCAGCAGAAACTCCGGTTTCTGCCATTCTGAACCTTTTCTTTCGTCTGTGTTACCCCCGGCTAAACCGCAAAGTTTTAACGCGTATTGTTTAGCCGGTTTTTTTAAAGCCGATGTGTGATTAGCGTGATTACCTGAGTATCCCGCCACACAAAGCTTGCCTCCAGTAACGTTCCCATCGCAAAACACCCGCTGAAGTGCTGAGTCAGTCGCAACGTCGCCCGCTGCTGCGCGAAATCTACCGACACCAGTTCCGCATCCGGAAAGTCCATCGGCTGAAGCAGTTGCGGCCAGATGGCTTTATAAACGCTCTCTTTGAGGGAGAAGAGCAGGGTAGCGGCAGCGCGAAAAGAGACGGGCAGCGTCCGTAACAGGTGCTGTTCCTGCTCGTTCATCAGCAACTCAGCCGTTTCATGCGCCGTCGTCTCCGACATGAACTGCTCGACATCCACCCCAACAGCGCAGGGCTGACGGGTTGCCGCTACCACAACGATGCCTGCACTGTGCGACAGTGACGCCTGAATGCCAGCGGGCCAGCAGGGGGATCGATCAGCTGCATTGGTCAGAATGAAATCAGCAATACCCAGTTCTGCCATCACTGACCGGACCAGCAGACGGCTGGCGAGGTATTCAGCACGCCGTTTACTGACAGCCTGCTGCAGTCGGGCGGGCAGCGGAATATCCCATTCGACAGCCAGCCCGTCATGATACTTTTGCGGATCGAAGTGACTCACCGCCAGCAAAGGATCGCTGCGGTTAAGGTGCCGGGAAAGGATAAAGCCGCCTGCAACAGGCGGCAGCGGCAGGTCGGGATAGCGCATGCGGGACCATCATCAAAACCAAAAAGGCATTAAATCAGGCGCGATGGATCAGGGCAAGCAGCCCGCCGGAATCAGTCGTTGGGAGGAATGGCAAAACTCTTCAGAGAAACAACGAAATGGTGGTGACCCCTGCTGATGCGTGCACCTCGGTCGCACCAGTGGCTTGCCAGACGAAAGAAATCGTCGCTGCCAATGTCATACGCCAGTTCCACTTTGCTAATGCCTGAATGCAGCAACGCTTCTGCATCTTTCAGGCTTTTCGCTTTGATCGCCATAAAAATTATCCGTCAATTTCTGGGGATTTCAGGGTAGGTATTTTCTGTGACATTTTTGTTTCAGTTTGATGAATAAGCGCAGCCGGTAGCCGATTTTGTGAAGCAGATCAGATTATAATGCAACTGTTAACCTGCTGATTGTAAGAGGAATGTTAACTGCCACACGGGACTATTCTGAATGTTAAACGGAGAGGTAAGCTGAGATAGAAAGGCCGCGTCAGACGCGGCCCCGTGGGTTACTTCTGGTCTGGCGGGGAAGGTTGCTTATCGCCTGACTCGGGTGCTTCTGTTGGATCGTCTTTTTCAATATATGTCATGAACTCTCCTCTTGTTACCCACACGCAGTTAAGTATAGAACGAATTGCCGAAGGTGTGAGGAAAGTGAAGGTTTGATGACAGGGAGCAGGTCAGTCGTGATGTGTGAATGCCTGGGGGAGCAAGTCGCATCCTGGCCAAAAATGTTTATTGCACCCTCTGAATATCACAGAGAGTGAGTATTGAAAAGGCGCTGTATGGCTTTAAGGTCTGGCTCCATGGCTGGGAAGCCGGTAAGGCTAAAAATCAAGCTTCAGGCCAGCGATAGTAGTGACATGCATTGTCAAATGAGAACCATGGTCACTATAAAGATGGTTTTTTGTTTGTGGTGTTTTATTAATTTTAATCAAAAATCGTCTCTCAGATTAAGTTTAAAGTTCGCCCGTTAATTTTTATCACAAAAGAACTTTAACTTTCTTTACAGAGACTAAAATAATGAAATTCAGAATGATAGCTTTATTCGTGAGCGCTGTTTCTTCAGTGTCTGCTTTTGCGGGAGAGTTTGATACTGCTGTTAAAAATCGTGATAACTTCCGCGCGGCTGAAGCTAAATCCGTAGCGGCCTTTAATGATGTGGCCAGCCGTGACGGTTCAGGGCGGTTCAATGCAGATGGTTCTACATTCAGTGCTTCAACAATCAGCAATAACCAAAGGGCCATCGCTAACCGTATTGCCGCTGAGAATGCAGTGAATGGTACTCACTACCGTAATCAGGTAACAGCACAACAGACTAACCAGATTAACAAACAGTTTGGACAATCCTACATAGATGCAAAAAATAATCAGTCTGCAACAGCGCCTGTAGTTAATGCCACTTCATACCGCTTAGGCATCACCCAGCAACAACAGAAAACTATGGGTGTGGCTTCAATCAACAAAGTAAGCCTGGATAATGCTCATAGCATTAATGTAGCGGCCGCCAGCCTTCCAGCTAACACGCCAGTAACAGCAACTATCCACGGGGTTTCTCAAACTACAACCGCTGGCGCTATTGCAGCCTTGAATCCTGCTGAACAAATTGCTGTCCCACACGTTGCCGCTTTCCAGCGTACAGCTGTTAAAGGTGGTGCGAGTGGTAAATCAGGCCATTCAACTACAACTGGTCATGATGGACACGGGCAAGAAAACGCGCATAGCCACGCTTTTGGCGGTCATGGCTATGGCGCTGATAACAGTCGGTCAGAAGGTTTTGGCGGGCACTCTCATTTTCACTAAGGGGTAATATTAAAAAGAGTTTATTTTTACTATCAGCTCATTAGCCAACCAAGCGACAACGATAGCGACTATTGCTACTCCTTACATTGTCAGAGAGTGGATGAATAAAAAATGAAGAAATTTATACTTGTGGTAGCGCTTTCCCTGAATATTCTTAACTTTGCCTCTGCATCTCCTTCACCTAATCACACTTTATCGACTGGTAAGGTATCGCAGTGGAAAGGGTACGGTGTCACTGTTAAAAGAGACAGCTCAGGGATTGTCACTGTTGACGGGAAACCAGCAGCCCCGGATGAAGTCACAGAGAAAGCGACAACCTATCAGCAAGGGTTGTTTAATGTGATCATCTATAAGAGCGGTAAAGTGGCGCTGATGAAGCAAGGGCAGTTTGTCGGTTATCTGAAAAGAGATCAATTAAGAGGGGGCTGATAAGCCTAATGCTGATCAGTTAAAATTAGATTTGTAAAGGCTGTCACGGTCAAACATGGCAGCTTTTTTTCTGGGCGAACGAGTCGCAGTGCGGGCCTGAGCACCTCTGCTGCTGCCGGGCCGTCCTCGCGCCGCTCACGCGGTACCTTCGGCTTTGACGTCGTGCCGACGAACCGTTCGGGGATCGGCCCTCCCTGGCCGGCCCCGAACTGTCCACGCTTCCCGGCGTGGACTTCTGGCCCACCGTCACGCCTCAGCGCTGCGGATAGCCCTTTCAGCAGCAGAGGCGCTCAGGCCTCCACTCTCGTGCCCTTTTTGACAATACACACTGAGGTTTCAGAGCACGCCGGCACCAGACTGCGTTATCACCTGTCGCTTAAATGGCTGGCATTAGGCTGATAAGCTTCCTTTTTTATGGGGTATGTGTGTGGGATATGTACGCTGTAGAAAGGGTCAGAGAATTAATGGCAAGGGAAGAATATAAAAAACATCAGCTATTACAGCTTGTTATTGATTCAGAATGACACATTAGATTTAAGGCCGCGTTCAGTCCTGAGGTAGAGGTTAAATCACCTTGAGTGGCGTTGATCAAAGAATGACAAGATGAAAATGAATTGGTCTGGATGAAAGGGCTGAAATAGTAAAACCTTTTGCCGTGTTTGATCGCGCTTAGGCCGCCATCCCATCCTATGGAAGGCACTTGCACCTGAAGTCAGTCTCTGAGTTATGGATGTTCTTTGGGTCTAATGTCACCTCGTGGGGATCTCATGGCATGAATAGCCCTGTCAGGACCTGTCTGAAGCAAGCAAAGTATATGTGCAAAATAAAGAAACGAAAAAAGCAGCCTTTAAGGCTGCTTTTCAGGGAATTTGGTCGGCACGAGAGGATTTGAACCTCCGACCCCGGACACCCCATGACCGTGCGCTACCAGGCTGCGCTACGTGCCGAACACTGGAGGATTAGTCTACTGGTTATCACCATTAATGCAAGATACCTGCCGACTATTTGCCTGATTATTAATCAGTTAGCGATAAACCGCTTCTCTTCAGTTAATACCTGCAACAGCAGCGCCAGTTCTGGCTTGTGATCTTTCAGGGCGTTGCCCTGCGCATCATAAGCGCGATAGCTGCCGTTATTGTTGAGTACCAGCGTCACCTGCGGCGTGGTAATCACCAGCTTATTCTCTTCGCTGCTGACGACCCAGTCATGGCGACGGCGCGCAGCAAACAGATCTTCACCCTGAGAGTAGTTCACTGGATTGGTCCGCACATGCAGCAGTCGCTGCATCAGCGTCGACATCACATCCTGATGATCAGAAAGGCGATCAACGGTCTGCGCGGGCGTATCAGGCCAGTGAATCACTAATGGCACCTGCAGCGTCTGGCGGTTTCCAGCGCTGTCAGGATTGCCATCCAGTGCCAGTCCACGCTGCGCCGTAATCACCACCACCGTGTTCTTCAGTAAATCACGCGCCTGCAGGCTGCTGAGCACCGCGTGGATCTGCTCATCAACGGCAGGAGCCTGGCGCAGATAGCTGCGCTGACGCGCTTTTGCACTGTCGCCGGTGACGTCCGGGCCGTTCAGGGCAATCCATGAGAACCACGGTGCCTGTGAACCGTTCTGTTTCTCCAGCCAGTTCTGCCATTGCGCCACAGTACTGGCGTTGGGCTGGCTGGTGGTTGCAGGCAGTGAATAATCAGTCAGCAACGCCTGCCGGTAGAGCGGCGGATTAAAGCCTTCCGAGGAGAAGAGGCCAAACTGGTAACCCTGGGTGCTAAGCGCGCCCAGCAGCGCCGACGGCGTTCGGGATGCCAGAATACCGTTCATGTAGCTGGATGAGATCCCATAGAACAGGCCAAACAACCCTTTCTCTGGCGTATCACCCGCGCTGTAGTGCTGGGTAAAACGCACGTTCTCGCTGGCGAACTGATTAAGCTCCGGCAGCGCTTTGGCCAGCGTGGCGTTGTTCAGACCATCGACCGTCAGCACCAGCAGGTTGTTGCGTGTGCCGGCATCACGGAAAGTAATCTCGCTCAGCGGATATTCCACCGCCACTGCTTCCGGGTCGCCCTGCTGAATCAGCCGACGCTGATACTCCTGCGCATCCAGCAGACCATGACGCTCAAGGAAGCGGCGGGCGGTCATCGGGTAGGAGAGCGGCAGGTTGGCACGCTGCATCGTAATCGGACGATAGAAATTCGCATCGGCCCAGATATACATCAGGTGGCTGGCAAAGAAGGCGCTGATAAACAGGGCGGCGACAGGCTTACCAAACGAACGGCGATTCAGGCTGCGAAGCTTCTGCCAGCTCCAGGTCGCAAACAGCATCTCAACCAGGAAAATCAGCGGCACGCTGATAAACATCAGCTGCCAGTCGCGCGCCATCTCGCTCTGATCAGGGTTAATGACCAGCTCCCACACCACCGGATTCAGGTGCAGGTGGAAGCGGCTGAACACTGCACTGTCGACCATCACCAGCGTCAGCCCGGCGGTAGCGACCACCGCGGACAACACCCGCATCAGCCGTTGCGACATCACCACAAAGGTCAGCGGGAAGATAATCAGCAGATAGGCGGCAAAAACAACAAAACTGAAGTGGCCAACCCAGCTGGTATAGGCGTAGATGCGCCCCGCCAGCGAAGAAGGCCAGTCGGCGACCAACAGGTAGCGACTGCCTAAAATCAGCGCGAATAAGATGTTAAACAGAGCAAACCAGTGACCCCAACTGATCATCTGGGAAACTTTTTCGCGGTAGCGCTGCCGGTTGGTTACCATATTATGAAGTCAAATCAGCCAATTAATGGGCGTTATCGTCACGCACAGACGCCTGAAGGGCATCGGCGAAAGATCGTGCCAGTGAACGACGTTGCGCCGGAGCGACATCGCTGTTAATTAAGTTGGTCACCATATTTCCCAGAACCATCAGGGAGAGATCGGTGGGGGCCTTGTCCTTGTGCAGGATTTGGGCCATTTCCGCGAGGAGTTGTTCCACGCGTTCGTCACTGTAACGGGATGATTGTGCCATATCGTCGTCTAAGCTCATTTCAAAAGGCGATATATTACCGGAACAGCGCACTTTTTACCGCAATTTTATCGAAAGCAGCGCGTTCGCTATACGCATGGAGTTGAAAGCCGATGCTGGCGGTGTTTGAATACGCGCCTGTGCTAAAAGGAGAGTCTACCATGAGTCTGGATATCGACCAGATTGCCCTGCATCAGTTAATTAAACGCGATGAAAACCAGCTTGAACTGGCGCTGCGCGATTCGCTGCTGCCTGCCACCAACACGGTCAACGCGATGGTGGAGGAGTTACACCGGGTTTATAGCGCAAAAAGCAAAGCCTATGGCCTGTTCAATGCAGAGAGTGAACTGGCAGAAGCGCTGCGTAATTGTCGTAAGGGCAACGATGATTTTCTCGCTTTTAGCCGTGCCGCGACCGGTCGTCTGCGCGATGAGCTTGCAAAATACCCCTTCGCTGAAGGCGGCGTGGTGCTGTTTATTCACTACCGCTATCTGGCGGTGGAATACCTGCTGATTGCGGTGCTGAACAGCCAGTCCAGCATGCGCGTCAACGAGCAGATGGATATCAGCAGCACCCACTATCTTGACATCAATCATGCCGACATCGTGGCACGCATCGATTTAACCGAGTGGGAAACTAGCCCGGAATCGACCCGTTATCTGACTTTCCTGCGTGGCCGCGTCGGACGTAAAGTGGCTGACTTCTTTATGGATTTCCTGGGTGCCGAAGTGGGATTAGACACCAAGGCGCAGAACCGCGGTCTGTTGCAGGCGGTAGATGACTACTGCAACGAATCGGAACTGGATAAGCAGGAGCGGCAGAACTATCGCCAGCAGGTCTACAGCTACTGCAACGAGCAGCTGCAGGCGGGCGAGGAGATTGCGCTGGAAGAGTTGTCGAGCGAACTGCCACCGCTGGGTGAAAAAACGTTCCAGGCCTTTACCCAGGAGCAGGGATATGAGCTGGAAGAGAGCTTCCCGGCGGATCGCAGTACTCTGCGCCAGCTGACGAAATTTGCCGGAAGCGGCGGGGGACTGACCCTGAACTTCGATGCGATGTTGCTGGGCGAACGCATTTTCTGGGATCCGGCAACGGACACCCTGACGATTAAGGGCACACCACCCAATCTGCGCGATCAGCTGCAGCGCCGTACCAGCAGCAAATAAAAAAGCCGGGCTTAGCCCGGCTTTCATTCCCTGCACGTGGCGATCATTTCACCGGGCAGCGCCAAAAGAAAAGGGCCGGTTTCGCAACCGGCCCTTCTGCTTTCAACGCAGTTCGCGATTAAGCGCGAACGAAGTCGATGTGGAACAGTTTTGGCTTGAACGGGTGACGCTGAACAGCCTGAACTTTCACTTTAGTTTCTTTACCGTCAACTGACAGGGTCAGCACTTCGTCGTAGAAACCTGGCTTAGATTGCAGGTTCATTACGGAGTCGTGATCCAGGTCGATGGCAACAGCCGCTTCAGAACCACCGTAGATGATGGCCGGGAAACGGTTTGCTGTACGCAGGCGGCGGCTCGCACCCTTACCCTGCTCTTTACGTTCTACTGCATTGATAGTGAGCATTAATATATCTCTTTATTTAATTCCTGCTACAGGCGACCCAGTAACAGGCTGGTTATTCAATACCGCTGATGCACATGCAAAAGCGGGCGGCAGTATAGCCGTTATGCCGGGTGGTAGCAAACGATATACCCGCCAGCCGGGCTCGGCATCCGGTTAGCCGGACCCGATAGCGCTCATCAGCGCAGCTCATTGGCACGGCGATAGCGACCCTGATAATCGAACATTTTTTCGCGGATCTGCCAGAACTGACCTTTGGCCCGCGCCACCACAAAGTCGGGATGACGCAGCAGCGGCTGCAGCGCCAGCACGTCAGCGGCGCTTTGCCAGCCCAGCGGCACGCCGGGCGCGCGCTGATGCGGGCGCATAAAGAGCTGTTCAAACGCTTTGCGCTGGGCCGGTGTCTGCAGACGAAACCGTTCGCTGACGCTGGTGCCTTCCTCGTCATAATAGGTCGCCTTGAGCCATTCACCTTTGGCATCACGGCCCTGTTCCAGCGTCATGCCGCCACAGCGCAGCACCAGCGCATCTTTAAGCTTCAGCGCCGCTTTAAGCATATCGTCAGGATCGACCAGAATTTTGTCGCACTGGTGACAGCGCCGGGCGGCAATATCATTCTCTGCGCCACAGTCGGGGCAGCTTTTAAAGCGGAAGCGAAAGTCACACTGTTCGCGCTCGCCCTCATCATCTTCCAGCACGCCCTGACAGCGTCGCCCAAAATGTTCGATAACCATGCCATCTTCGGTCGCCTTGCCCCAGAAGGTGTTGGCGAAACCGCAGGCGGGACAAAAAACCTGTACCGGCTGATTGTCGCTGGCCCCTTTGGGCGCGCCGACCTCGGGCGTAAAAAGATCGTGCGGATTACCGGCATAATCGAGAATCAGACAGTCGGTTTTACCGGGCGAGAGCCGCAGGCCGCGTCCGACGATTTGCTGATAGAGGCTGACCGACTCGGTCGGGCGCAGAATCGCAATCAGATCAACGTGCGGAGCATCAAACCCGGTAGTCAGCACCGCCACGTTAACCAGGAATTTCAGCTGCTGCGCCTTAAAGGCCAGAATCAGAGCATCGCGCTCTCTGGCAGGCGTTTCGGCTGATACCAGCGCGCTGTTAGCGGGCAGCAGCCGCAAAATTTCATGCGCATGCTCCACCGTTGAGGCAAAAATCATCACCCCCAGTCGATCTTCAGCGAACTCCACGATCTGACGGATAATATGGGGCGTCACGCGCTGCTGCTGTTTCAGTTCACGATTAAGATCGGCTTCGCTGAACAAGCCGCTGCTTTGTGCCGTCAGGCGGCTGAAGTCATACTGCACCACCGGCATATCCAGTCGCTCCGGCGGCACCAGAAACTGATGTTTGATCATGTAGCGCAGCGGCAGTTCATAGATACAGTCGCGAAACAGCGATTTTTCGTCGCCACGCACCATGCCGTGATAGTGGAACTGATAAATCCAGCCCTTACCCAGCCGGAAAGGCGTGGCGGTCAGGCCCAGTAAACGCAGTTGCGGATTATGCTGACGCAGATGATTGAAGATCTGCTGATACTGACTCTCTTTATCATCACCGATACGGTGGCACTCATCGACAATCACCAGTGAAAAGGCGCTGTCGAACTGGTCGAGGTTACGCGCCACTGACTGCACGCTGCCAAACACCACTTTGCGCTGACTCTCTTTACGCTGAAGTCCGGCGGCAAAGATATCCGCCTCCAGCCCGTAAGCCTGATATTTACTGTGGTTCTGCGCTACCAGCTCTTTGACGTGCGCCAGCACCAGCACCCGGCCACGCGCCAGCCGTGCCAGCTCGGCAATGACCAGGCTCTTTCCGGCACCGGTCGGCAGCACAATGACTGCAGGCTGATGATGACGACGGAAATGCGCCACGGTGGCATTCACCGCATCCTGTTGATAGGGGCGTAAGGTAAAAGACATGATGCTCACTTTTGCAAAACTGGGGGTAATTATGCCATGAAAGTGCGGTAAACGCGCTGTCAGGCTGGCGCGGATCACGTTATACTTCCCGCACATTTTCAACGGTTAACCAGGCCGTTTCAGATTCCCTCCGCAGTAACAGGCAAAACGAATTCATGCGACTCGACAAATTCATCTCTCAGCAACTGGAAATCAGCCGCGCCATCGCCCATCGCGAGATCCGTGGCCAGCGTGTCACCGTTAACGGGGAAATCGTACGCGATACCGCGTTTAAACTGCTGCCCGACCACGAAGTCGTCTATGACGGAAACGTACTGCAGATGCAGACTGGTCCACGCTACTTTATGCTGAACAAACCGCAGGGTTACGTCTGCTCAACCGACGATCCCGATCATCCCACCATCATCTATTTCATTGAAGAACCGATGTCATTCAAACTGCACGCGGCGGGGCGTCTTGATATCGACACCACCGGACTGGTGCTGCTGACAGATGATGGCCAGTGGTCACACCGTATTACCTCGCCACGTCATCACTGCGAGAAAACCTACCGTGTGACCCTGGAATCACCGGTCAGTGACGATACCGCCGCGCAGTTTACGGCGGGCGTGCAGCTGCACAATGAGAAGAGCCTGACTAAACCGGCTCAGCTGGAGGTGATCACCCCGACAGACGTCCGGCTGACACTGAGCGAAGGCCGTTATCATCAGGTAAAACGGATGTTTGCGGCAGTCGGCAATCGGGTCCTTGAGCTGCATCGCGAGCGCATCGGTGACATCGTACTGGACGCCGATCTGGAACCGGGCGAATATCGTGCGCTGACAGAAGAAGAGATCGCCAGCATCGGTCTGCCGAAAGAGCTGCAGACAAAATAACCGGACGGGCCCGGCGGCCCGCATTACGACCATAAGGGCAGGAGAGGGTGTGCGTAAGGAAAAGAATTCGCCAACAGGACTGGTGGTCATCCTCGGTCTGTTAGCCATGCTGATGCCGTTGTCGATCGACATGTATCTGCCCGCCATGCCGCAGATTGCACGTGAGTTCGGCGTTTCAGCCGGTAGCGTGCAGATGTCGCTCAACCTCTACATTCTTGGCTTCGCGATTGGGCAGCTGATCTATGGGCCGCTGGCAGACAGCTATGGGCGTAAGCCGGTGATTGCGCTCGGGACCCTGATCTTTGCCTGCGCCGCCGCGGCCTGTGCGCTGTCGCAAACCATCGATCAGCTGATTACGATGCGCTTTCTGCATGGGCTGTCGGCTGCCGCAGCCAGTGTGGTGATCAATGCGTTAATGCGTGTCAGTTACTCGAAAGAGGACTTCTCCCGCATGATGTCCTTTGTGATGCTGATTACCACCATTGCGCCGCTGCTGGCGCCGATCATCGGCGGCTGGCTGCTGGTGCTCTGGAGCTGGCACGCCATCTTCTGGGCGCTGGCGGGCGCGGCGTTAGTGACGACCGTGCTGGTGACCACGCAGATCCGTGAAACCCTGAAGCCGGAGCAGCGACAGCGGTTTCATCTGCGTACTACGCTGGGCAATTTCGTAACGCTGTTTCGCCACAAGCGCGCGTTCAGTTACATGCTGTCGAGCGGTTTCTCCTTTGCCGGGCTGTTTACCTTTCTCAATGCCGGTCCCTTTGTTTACATCGAACTGAACCACGTTTCACCGCAAAACTTTGGCTACTACTTTGGCCTCAATGTGGTGTTTCTGTTTGTCCTGACGCTGATTAACAGCCGCGCCGTGCGCCGCTTTGGCCCGGTGGCGATGTTCCGGATGGGACTGCTGATACAGTTCTGTATGGGGATCTGGCTGCTGCTGGTCAGCGCCTTCAGCCTCGGCTTTTTGCCGCTGGTGATGGGGATCGCGATGTTTATCGGTTGCGTGTCGATGGTCTCATCGAATGCGATGGCGGTGATTCTGGATGAGTTTCCACATATGGCGGGTACGGCATCGTCGCTGGCGGGCACCCTGCGTTTTGGCGTCGGGGCATTTGTTGGCGCGCTGCTGTCGCTGGTGAGTTTCAACAGCGCCTGGCCAATGGTCGGCACGATTGCACTGTGCGCGACAATCTCTCTGCTGCTCTTTTTCTACGCTTCACGTCCCCGCACTGCGTCCCGGTAATCGGGCGCAGTGGTTTCCCTCTGCAATGACCTGCCGTCTTGCACGTCTCCTGACTTTGTTTCGATATTGTGAAAATATTTAGTTAAAAAAGTAATCACAATGCAGCTAAAATGATTGTTAACGGCGTGTGAACGCGGTACATATAGGCTGAAGTGCGATGTGAGTCGCAAAAAATGCGCTTCTGCAATCCACACGGACGGGCCATTAAACCCTGTCCGGACTCAGCGGTTATCAGGCCGCTTCCTGCTGGGTTGCTTTGTGTTGCGACATAAACTCATCCGGGGAGAGTAAACTATGCTGCAACTTTCGATTGTGCATCGTCTGCCACAGCATTTTCGCTGGGCCAGCGATCACCACAGTGCTATCGAATCCGATGACGCAACGCTGGACGAGCAGGATTTCGTTGCGCTGCGCTTGATCAGCCATGATGGCATTCCGGCGTGGGAGATCCTTCAGCAGCTAAAAGAGGTTCTGGCGGATATTCAGGTCGATTGTAAAGTGGCCGAGTGCGAAGGACAGCCCTGCCTGTTCATTCAGCGTCGTGACGAAAGCGCCACCAACTGCTGCCTGAAAAATCAGGGCGTAGCGATTGCCGAAACCTTTATCGCAGGTTGAGTTGCGCCGACTGCAGCAGCTCGCGGGTATATCCGGCCGCGGGTGAAGCAAACAACCTTTCACACTCTCCCTGTTCCACCACTTCTCCCTGACGCAGCACAATAAGCTGGTGACACAGGGCGCGTACCACATCCAGATCGTGACTGATAAACAGATAGCTGAGCTGCCGCTGCTGCTGTAAGCGGCGCAACAGCGTCAGAATCTGCTTCTGCACCGTGCGATCCAGCGATGAGGTCGGTTCATCCAGCACCAGCAACTCCGGTTCCAGAATCACTGCCCGCGCAATGGCAATACGCTGTCGCTGACCGCCCGAAAATTCGGCCGGATAACGGTGGCGACTTTCCGCTTCAAGCCCCACCTCCGCCATTACCTCGATGACCCGCTGTTCCTGTTGCGCACGGCTAAGTTCGGGCTGATGTACCGCAAGCCCTTCCGCAATGATCTGCTGCACTGTCATACGCGGATTCAGTGAAGAGTTAGGATCCTGAAACACTACCTGAATGCGCTGACGCAGCGGCAATAACTGACGACGTGACAGCTGATGCAGCGGCTGGCCGTCAAACCAGACTTCGCCGCGCGAGGCAATCAGCCGCAGCAGTGCCAGCCCGGTAGTGCTTTTACCTGATCCGGACTCGCCGACCAGCCCCAGACTTTCGCCGCGCCGCAGGCTGAAGCTCAGCCCGGAGAGCACCTGTTTCTCACCACTCTGCCGGCGGAACAGCCCGCGCCGCAGCGGAAAGCTGACCTGAAGATTATCGACCCGAAGAATGACCGGCGCGTCTGTGGGCAGCGGCAGCGCTTTTCCTTCCGGTTCGGCGGCCAGCAACTGCTGGCTGTAAGGGTGTTGCGGCTGATTCAGCAGGGTCTGGCAGCGGTTCTGTTCGACGATGTGACCATTGCGCATCACGCTGACGTTATCCGCCAGCTGACGCACGATATTCAGGTTATGGGTGATAAACAGCATGCCCATATTCAGCTCATGCTGCAGTTCACGAAGCAGCGTCAGGATCTGCGCCTGCACCGTCACATCCAGCGCGGTGGTTGGCTCATCGGCAATCAGCAGCTGAGGCTCGGTCAGCAGCGCCATGGCGATCATCACCCGCTGACGTTCCCCACCCGAAAGCTGGTGGGGGAAATCATTGAGCCGGGTGGCAGGTTGCCGTATCCCGACCCGATCAAGCACGCTGAGAATTTCACCGCGTGCCGCCGGACGACGCAGCCCGCGATGCAGCGACAGCACTTCATACAGCTGCTTCTCCACGGTGTGCAGCGGATTAAGCGATACCATCGGCTCCTGAAAAATCATCGCGATCTGGTTGCCGCGAATCCCGCGCAGGCGCTGCTCACGTGCGCGCAGCAGATCTTCACCGTTAAACAGAATCTCCCCGCTGGGATAAGCCACCGCAGCCTCATGCAGCAGTCGCATCACCGACAGTGCCGTGACGCTCTTACCGGAACCCGACTCGCCCACCAGCGCCAGCGTTTCGCCCGCGTCGATGCGCAGTGAAACGTCATTCACCACCTGGCGAAGCGTCTCGCCCTGACGAAAGGCGACCGAGAGATGATTGATGGCAAGCAATGACGTGTTCATTCAGGCTCCTTTGCCCGGATCAAAAGCGTCGCGTACCGCTTCGCCAATAAAAATCAGCAGCGAAAGCAGGAGCGCCAGGGTGAAAAAGCCCGCCAGCCCTAACCAGGGTGCCTGCAGATTATTTTTGCCCTGCAGCAGTAACTCGCCCAGCGAGGGCGAACCCAGCGGCAGGCCAAAGCCGAGAAAGTCGAGTGAGGTCAGCGTGGTAATCGATCCGCACAGAATAAACGGCAGAAAGGTCAGGGTGGCGACCATGGCGTTAGGCAGCATGTGGCGCAGCATAATCCGGCCGTCGCTGACCCCCAGCGCCTGCGCCGCACGGATGTAATCAAAGTTTCGGGTACGCAGAAACTCGGCCCGGACCACGCTGACCAGGCTCATCCAGCCGAAAGCCACGGTGACCAGCAGCAGCCACCAGAAACCCGGCTGGATCACGCTGGAGAGGAGAATCAGCAGAAACAGCGCAGGCATGCCGGACCAGACTTCAATCAGCCGCTGCCCAATCAGGTCAATCCTGCCGCCGAAATAGCCCTGCACCGCGCCGACCACAATCCCGATGACGCTGGAGAAGAGCGTCAGCATTAGTCCGAACAGCAGAGAAATGCGCGTGCCATAGAGCAGGCGTGCCATCACGTCGCCGCCGTTGGCATCCGTGCCAAGCCAGTTCTGCGCAGAGGGCGGAGAGGGGAAGGGCACCTCGGTGGCAAAGTTGATGGTGCTGTCGCTGAAACGAATCGGTGCCCATATGGCCCAGCCATTCTGCTCAATGCGCTGCCGCAGCCAGGGATCCTGATAATCCGCCGCTGTCGCCAGTACGCCGCCATAGTCGGTTTCGCTGTAGTCAAACAGCAGCGGCACTGTCCAGCGCTGCTGGTAATGCACCAGCAGTGGCTTGTCATTGGCAATCAGTTCGGCACCCATCGACAGCAGAAAGATGATCAGAAAGATCCACAGCGACCAGTAGCCGCGTCGGTTATGGCGAAAGCGCTGCCAGCGCTGTTGATTCAGCGGAGAGAGCGTCATGAGCGGCTTCCGAAATCGATGCGCGGATCGACCAGCGTATAGGTGAGATCACTGAGAATATTCATCAGCAAACCTATCAGCGTAAAAATATAGAGCGTGCCAAACATCACCGGATAGTCGCGTTGCAGAGTCGCATCATAGCCGAGTAGTCCAAGTCCGTTGAGCGAGAACATCACCTCGATCAGCACCGAGCTGGTAAAGAACATGCTGATGAAGGTGGCGGGGAAGCTGGCGATCACCAGCAGCATCGCATTGCGAAACACATGGTGATAGAGAATACGGCGCTCCGGCACCCCTTTGGCGCGCGCAGTCACCACATAGAGCTTGCGGATCTCATCCAGAAACGCGTTTTTCGTCAGCATGGTCAGCGTGGCGAAGCCACCGATCACCGTCGCCAGCACCGGCAGGGCGATATGCCAGAAGTAGTCCAGCACTTTGCCATACCAGGGCAGTGTGTCGTGCTGCGCAGAGGTGAGGCCGCGCAGCGGAAACCAGTCCAGATAGCTGCCACCCGCAAACAGCACGATTAACATGATGCCAAACAGAAAAGCCGGGATGGAGTAGCCAATGATAATAAAAGCGCTGCTCCAGACATCAAAAGCGCTGCCATTGCGCACCGCTTTGCGGATGCCCAGCGGAATCGACACCAGGTAGATAATCAGTGTGCTCCATAATCCCAGACTGATCGAAACCGGCAGACTCTCTTTAATCAGCCCAATCACCGAGGCACTGCGAAACAGGCTGTCGCCAAAATCCAGACGCAGGTAATTCCACAGCATCTCGCCGTAACGCTGCCAGAGAGGTTTATCGAAACCGTAACGCTGTTTAATCTCAGCAATGACTTCGGGATCCAGCCCGCGTGCGCCCCGGTACTGATTATCGGCAGGATTGAGATGACTGACGCTGGCGCGTGAACCGGCGCTGTCTGCACCACTGCCGGGCAGACCGGTTGTCTGACCAAACTGAATGTTAGCCAGCGCCTGATCGACCGGTCCCCCGGGCGCGATTTGCACGATAAAAAAATTAAGCGTGATGATCGCCCATAACGTCGGGATGATCAGCAGCAATCTGCGCAGAAAGTAAGCGGCCAACGGTGATCTCCTTAGCGTTTGCTGGCCGGCAGGCGTCCGGCTTTGTTTGTGTCGTACCACCAGTTTTCCAGTCCGACGCTGTAGGCTGGCTTGCGGGCAGGGTGAGAAAACTTATCCCAGTACGCCAGCCGCTGCTCTGCGTTGTACCACATCGGGATCATATACGCATTCCACAGCAGCACCCGGTCCAGCGCCTGGGCCAGCGGCCGCAGCGCGGCGGGATCACCCTGATGCGCCACAATCTGTTTCACGAAATGATCGACTACAGGCTCTTTGACCCGCGCGGTATTCCACGACGAGGCAATAAAGTCAGACTGCCACAGGATCTGCAGACTGGAGGTCGGGATCGGCATTGCCCCATAGACCGTGGCAATCATGTCATAGTCGCCTTCGCGCCAGCGCCGCAGATACTGTGAGTTATCGATCTGCCGCAGGTTCAGCGTAATGCCAAGCCGGGAAAGATTGTGCTGGAACGGTAACGCCCAGTCGGTATTGGTGCCACCGCGCAGCAGGAGTTCTATGGTAAACGGCTGACCGGTTTTATCATTGACCAGACGGCGATTTTTTATCTGCCAGCCCGCCTGTTTCAGCAGGTCAGACGCTTTTAACAGGCTGGCGCGGTCATAGCCGCTGCCGTCGGTTTTGTGTGGCTGATAAGGCTGGCTGAACAGCTCAGGTGGCAGTTGCGCGCGCCAGGGTTCAAGCAGGGCCTGCTGCTGTGCATCCGGCACGCCGCTGGCCGCATACGCCGTGTTCTGGAAATAGCTGCTGGCGCGCTGCCAGGCACCGTAATAGAGCGCCTTGTTCATCCACTCGAAATCGAACATCAGTGACAGCGCCTGACGCACGCGGCGATCCTGGAACAGCGGTTTTTCATTGTTGAATGCCAGCCAGCGGGTATCGATAGCGGCATCGTTAGGCGTGGTCTCTTTAACGATGCTGCCATCGTCAAAATTGCGGCCACGATACTGAGTGGCCCATTTCTTTGCCGATGTCTCTTCACGCAGATCGTAAGCACCCGCCTTGAAGGCTTCAAATGCCACATTGTCATCCAGATAGTAGTCATAACGCATTCGATCAAAATTAAAGCGTCCGCGATTGACCGGCAGATCAGCGGCCCAGTAATCTTTTACCCGGCTGAACTCAATAAACTGTCCCAGCTTCCAGCGAGTGATGCGATAGGGTCCGCTCGACAAGGGTGGCTCGCTTAACGGCTCATTAAACTTCTTATCGCGCCAGAACGACTCTGCGATAACCGGCAGCGTCAGTAAGCCAAGCAGCAGATCTTTATCCGGCTTCTGTGCCTCGATGCGTACAGTGAGATCGTTCAGCGCTTTAACGGTCACGCCACGGTAGGCGACGCGAAATTGAGGCACGCCCTCGGTCATGAATTTCTGATAGGTGAACGCCACGTCGCGGGCGGTGATGGGTGTGCCATTCTGAAAACGGGCGCGGGGATTAAGGCGGATCTCAATCCATGTAAAATCGCTGGCGTAGCGCGCTGACTCGGCAATCAGCGGATAATAACTGCCAGGTTCATCGTCTGAGCTGGTGTAAAGCCCATCATAAAGCGTGCCGGTGTTAATGCCCGGATTACCGCGAGAAGCGTAGCGGTTGAAGTTGTCGTAAGTGCCCACCACCGCCATGGTGATGCTGCCGCCTTTGGGTGCGCGGGGATCGGCGTAGTCGTAATGGCTGAAGCCGGGCGGATATTTCGCTTCACCGGCCTGGGTGAACGCGTAGCTTTGCTGGACAGAGGCCGCCAGCAGCGGGGCGCTGAGCAGGCTGCACAGCAGCAGAAGTCCGGAACGAAACAGCATGCACTCTCCTGTCAGATGTCTGGCGCGATTCGGGCCAGGTAGTGTCAGGCGTTATGACGCCGGAAATAGTCTATCAGCGTTTCCGGCCGCAGCGGACGGCTAAAGATGTAACCCTGCAGATGGGTCACACCGCGGTTAATCAGCCAGGCAGCCTGCTCGCCGGTTTCTACCCCTTCGGCCACACTTTTCAGGTTCAGCTTCTTCGCCAGCTGCAGCACGGTATCGAGCACCGGCGAGGTCAGGCTATCCGTACCGATGCTCTGAACAAAGCCGCGATCAATTTTCAGATAATCAAAGTCATAACGTTCCAGATAGATCAGCGCGCTGTGACCGGTACCGAAATCATCAATGGCGATATGGATCTGCTGCTGATGCAGCCAGTCAAACAGTTCTCCAACGTTTTCGTCGCGCACCATGGCTCGCTCGGTGATCTCAAACACGTAAGTAAAGTGGTCTGCAGGCATGGTATCAAGCCAGCGCAGCACATCCTGACGGAAACCGCTGTCAGCCAGATGCAGGGGCGAAATGTTGAGGCTGAGGCAGGCATGACGGGGAATGGTATGACACAGCAGGTGGGCATCACGGGAAACCAGCTGAAACAGATGTCGGGTCAGGGGAATAATCAGGTTCTGCGCCTCGGCATAGTGAATAAACACATCGGGCGGAATCGGGCCTTTCGTCGGGTGGGTCCAGCGCAGTAACGCTTCCATCCCATACGGCTGACCATCATGGGAGGTGACCAGCGGCTGATATTCGACGTGAAATTCACCGCGCTTCATGCCCCGAATCAGCTCTTTACCAGGGCGCTGATAAACCGACAACAGCAGCCAGCAAGCGCCTGAAACCAGCAGCGACAGTAGCAGGCCGCTCAGCAGGATATTCTGATAATCGCTGAACGCCAGAGTGGAACCGTACAACACAAACTGCAGCGGATAGCCTGTCAGCGCCTGCCGGTGCAGCGGCGTCGGCAGGTTTTTATTCTGCATGACGACGGATTGCCAGCTGGTTAAGGCACTGCGTTGTGCCACCAGTGCCATACCGGTGATTTCCGGATGCCCGGACGCCAGCAGCTGATAGGGTGCCAGGGTAATATTCAGCGTCGCGAAAACGCCTGACTGCAGGCTGCCGGGATTTTTGATCCATAACGCCAGCGCCGGTTTATTGGGCTGCAACGGCGTGCCCGGCATCAGCTGCAGATCGATATCACGCGAAATATCACTCAGGGGCGCAATTACATTGAGCGGCAGATTAAAACTGCCGGTGGCCGAGGAGCAAAAGGCATTACCTTCGTTAACCAGCAGGATGGCACGAAGATTTCCGGCAAAGGCGGCGCGTGAGGTAAGTTCACGATTGATGGTATTGCAGGCAGTGTGGGTAAACGGAAGCAGGGGGCTGAGAGTACTGTTAATCAGGCTGGAGAGCGTTTGCTGTAATGCCGTACGGCTGTTCTCCAGCAGTTGCTGATGCTGTCGTTCGCGCTTCTGCCAGGTCTGGTGAAGCGAGAGTGCAGCAAATAACAGAAAGAATAAGCCGCCAGCCATCGCACTACTCCATGCGATACGGCGAGGATAGGTGGCATGGCGCCGTAGCGCCTCCGACAGTGGCATGAGGAGCTTCCCCTAATCAAATTATTATTATGTTATTGCGCACGACGGCTTCGGTTTAAGCGACCGAGAATATAACGAGACGGCGGGAAATGTCTTGCTATTAATCTGAGTCAGAATGCTTTTATCTTATATAACTGCTGGTAAAAATGATTAAAGGCGAAAAAAAACGCTGCATAAGCAGCGTTTCATGTTCTCTGGCTGAGAGAAGATCGAAAGTGGTTATCAGGTCGGGTTACGACTTAATACACGGCGTCCTTCACGGTAGCGCTTTTTCCAGTAATCATCATTCAGACTGGAGATCATCACGCCACTGCTGGTCGAGGCATGAACGAAGTTATCGTTGCCAAGATAGATGCCAACGTGACGGCCCGTAGAGCCTGCACGGAACATCACCAGATCGCCGGGACGCAGTTTACTGCGGGTAATCTCTTTACCGGTGTCCTGCTGCTGAGAGGTAGAACGCGGTAATTCTAAGCCAAACTGATCGCGGAAGGTGCGTTGTACAAAGGCGGAACAATCGATCCCGCGTTTAGTATCGCCACCGAGGCGATAGCGCACACCTTTCCAGACGGCGTATTGTTCCATGATGCGCGACTTAACGTCGACATTACGCACCATTTCTTCAAACTCATCCTGAGACGCCTGAAGTAAAAAACCATTGTGGTTGTTAACTTCATGATTCTCGTTATTCGCGTTTTGACTGCTATGGGTACTGCTACAAGCTGAGAGGAGTGTTGCCAGCGCCACTGCGGGCACGATCCGCAAGATATATCTCAGTATTGGTTGAGACTTGACCATTATTCGGGTTTTCCTTCGATTTCCTTACGACAAGATTGTCGCCAGCCAGATGACAAAACAGGGAGATTAATAAGCGAAACAGACTAAGACAAATCCTTAATTACTAAAATGTGTTAATGGACACATTTTAACGGTAAAAAATCCGAATTTTCTGCCGCTTTTGCCTCACTGCGACTGAGGTTAACTGATTACAGACGCCGTGGCGAGTGCTTTTAATCAATTTCATATAGGTTTTTTTGATGTGAAATCAAACCGTAACACACTGACTAATTTAGCTACAATTGTGGTCAAATGATGGTGAGAACAGGGAGTTAAAGGGGGGCTAATTCGGGGCATAGCCGCTATTTTTAGAGTTTTCTTTATTGACAGAGGATATTGGCGACTATTTGACCTGCCAGCAGGGTCATAACCTTTTCTTTTCGTGAATTTAATTAGCAGGCTAATAGTGATGAGGTGTTTTTTATAAGCGCGGGCGGTTCAAACCAGGGGTTTAAATCGTCCGCGCTTAACATTTACGTCACGGGCTTATATTTACCCGGCAATTTGCGATAAAACCAGTTAACCAATACGTCACTGGCTGGCGTTAATAGCCACCAGCTCAGACCCACTAATACCACCGACATTGAACCGACGGCAACATCGGTAAACCAGTGCGCACCGGCCATGATGCGTGGCAGTGAAAATATCACCACAATAGCCGTGGCAATTAAAAAGCGGCTGAAACCAAAATAACGCCAGATAAAGCAGGCGAAAATGATCAGCATCATACCGTGGTCGCCGGGGAAGCTATCTTTTGAAGCATCTTTTGCGGGAATACCGGTCAGTTCACTGACGCGATGCACGTTCTCGAAGAACAGTGTTGGACTGGAGTGTTTAACCGGCAATAAATGGCCCAACTGATTGAGAACGACGGCGGTCAGCAGCATGGTGATGCCGATTGCCAGCATCCGGCGCTGCGCCTGTGGCGTTTCGCGCCGCCAGATCGACAGGTAAAGCAGACCCATCGCCAGCAATGACACCGCATCAAAACCACGGTAATTCGTGATAGCGACGATCAGCGCGAACAGCGGATGGGTCACCATCTGGCTATTGAAGCCAAAGAAAATAGATTTATCGACGCCGAACCAGAAGCCATGTTCCGGGGGCAGATACCATGACAGAAATAGCACCACGCCCAGTGCATTAAGCAACAGGATAGTAATAAGGCGAGTTACGCGCATAGTTAAACTCATTATTATTAAAAATAACCGCCGACAATACCTCTGTCAGCGTAAACGGCACTTCAACAATGCCGATTGTAGTCGATTCCAGTCAGCCTGTTGAGAATGAATGATCTCAATGCGGCTATCGGATGGCGGTGAGGGGAGTGTTTCACTCTGCAGCTCATTTGCCTGGCGATTGATGCGCAGAGCGCCTTCTTTCGTGCGCATCACTCCTTTAACGCGATCTACCGGCGCCTGCCGAACCCATTCCAGCAGCGTGCCGCTGTCGAACAGCGTATCACCATCAAACAGCCAGCCGCAGGCGCTATAGCCCTGTCCGTGGTTCAGCGCCCGACGCCAGCGCGCCTCGCCATTCAGTCGCAACGCCGCCAGACCGCTGGTGGGACCCGACGAATGATGATGCTGCGGCACGGGAAGCTCGCGCGGCTGCCGGGGGGTATCCAGCAGAGAAAGGGGGATCTGACCAAATTCTGTCTCTATCAGAGGGCGCGCAGGCTGCATCTGCTGCTGCCAGTCAGCCAGGCGCTGACGATCCGCCTGATCCCAGCAGTCGCGCTTATTAGCGATAATAAGGTCGGCGGCAGCCAGCTGATCGCGGAAGTTTTCATTGGCAACGATACGAGGATCGGCCAGCTGACGCGCATCCAGCAGCGTCAGTGTGGCATTCAGTTGCAGCCACGACTGATAGACGGGCGCACTCAACATCTCCAGCACCTGACGAGGATGGCCCAGGCCGGTTGGCTCGATCAGCAGCCGATCGGGTTTACTCTTCAGCAGCATATTCAGCCCGACCTGCATCGGCAGGCCATTAACACAGCACAGGCAGCCGCCGGGGATCTCTTTCAGCGTGGCACCGCGATCGGCCAGCAGGGCGCCGTCGATCCCGATCTCGCCAAATTCATTAACCAGCACCGCCCAGTTTTCCCCGGACGGCCTGGCAGCCAGCAGATGGCAGAGCAGCGTGGTTTTGCCGCTGCCCAAAAAACCGGTAATCAGATTAACGCGTGTCATGGGAGTGACTCCTGCCGGGATATAACGTGATAATGTAATAATATAACACTATCACGATCGGCAGCAGGCTTCTGATTTAGTCTGCACGGCCCATATAGCGGCGTTCAGCAATGTGGATGCGGATGCGGTCACCGTTGCTGAGGTATTCCGGTACCTGAATCGAGAGGCCTGTACTCATACCGGCGGGTTTGGTGCGAGCGCTGGCGGAAGCACCTTTAATGCCTGGTGAAGTATCCACGATCTCCATATCCACGGTTTGTGGCAGTTCCAGCGCCAGCACCTGACCTTCCATCGTCAGCACGTGAATGCCAGGGATACCGCCTTCAGGGATAAACAGCAGCTCTTCTTCGATCTGCTCCTGTTTAAAGGAGTAGGGGGTGTAATCCTCATCATCCATAAAAATATATTCGTCACCATCTATATAAGAGAAGGTCACGCTGCGACGGCTGAGCGAAATTGCATCAATAATCTCGTCGCCTTTAAAGCGCTCTTCCACTTTTAAGCCGGTGCGGACATCGGTAAAGCGCATTTTATACAGGGTGGCGGCACCGCGTGCGCTGGGGCTCTGGACATCAATATCTTTAACCAGCAGCAGTTTACCGTTGTGCGTGACGGCCATCCCTTTTTTGATTTCATTGGCTTTTGGCATTGCTGTTCTCGCTATCTTGAGAGTGAAGTGCGCGCAACGTTACTCGCGCCGATGAAAACTGGCAATATCACCGGCGTGAAATTTTGTCTCAGGCCGCGGCTTTCATGGCAATTGCCGCCCCGGACTGCTATTGTCGCCGCGACTTTCTCTGCCGGGGCACAGCATGCAATGCCGTAGCCAGGGCGTTGCCTGTTGCACAGCGCCCTCTATCTCTTCACCGATTTCTGGCATGGGTGACAGTGAACGATTTAAGCAGGAAGTTAAGAGCTGAAGGGTGTGGTGTCGCTCCCTCTGAGGTTCTGTTACTGTCTGTTGTATCCTGAAGGTCGCGTAAGAGGTGTTAATGCAGTGTCGTATTGATTGTGGAGCCTGCTGCATCGCGCCGTCAATCTCCAGCCCCATCCCCGGAATGCCGCAGGGTAAACCCGCGAATGTCCGATGCATTCAGTTATCGGATGAAAATTTGTGCATGATTTTCGGTTCAGATTTAAGGCCGAAAGTATGTGGAAGTCTGCAACCTTCAGTTGATATGTGTCTTACAGACCGTACCTCAGCCATGACCTACCTGATTGAGCTTGAAGCCAGCACACGTGCCTGAGAACCCTCCCACTGCTTAGATTCAATCCAGCGTCAGCGGTTAGCTGACCCACTCTTCCAGCTGCAATCCGGGTACCCGTTCAAACTCGCGTGTGTTATTGGTCACCAGAATAGCCCTGGCCGCAATGGCATGCCCGGCAATTGCGGTGTCGTTGGGACCAATGGGCGTTCCGGCAGCAGCCAGCGCCGCTTTGATTTCAGTGGTTGCATCTACCGCTGCGCGATCCCATGAAAGCACAGCATCAGGACGTGCGCAGAATGCATCTACCAATTGCAAACGTATCTGCTGTAAACCGAAGCGGATACCGCGCCATCAGGCGCTGACGCTGCTGAAGTTTTTCGGTCCACCCATTCTCACTTTACAGCAGCAGCGTCAGCCTGTTCGTCCGTTAATCCGCTAAACCTGCCCGAAATGTGCGTAACGTCAAAAATCTGCTACGCGGTTTGCGCATTTTCTTGCCTGGTGAAAGCGGCTGTACCACAATCCCTGAAACGTTTCAGCGGTGACTGCGCCATCTGTTTTCCTCAGCATGGCGTAAAATCTTTCCCACTAGCTGAAACGATTCAATCTCAGCAAGCGAGGAGAATTATGTTCCAGCTCGAATTGCAGGCCATCCATACCGGAGCCAGCGCCCAGAATAAAGAAGAGGCCATTCGTCAGGTTGCTGCCGCGTTAACCGCGGCGGGCAATGTGACCGAAGGGTACGTCAACGGCATGCTGGCGCGCGAACAGCAGACCTCAACCTTTCTTGGCAACGGCATCGCAATCCCTCATGGCACCACCGATACCCGCGATCTGGTGCTGAAAACCGGCGTTCAGGTTTTCCAGTTTCCGCAGGGCATTGCCTGGGGTGACGATCAGACAGCCTATGTTGCCATCGGGATTGCCGCTAAGTCGGATGAACATCTGGCGCTACTGCGTCAGCTGACCCATGTGCTGAGCGATGACACCATTGCAGAACAGCTAAAAACCGCCTCTGCTGAAGATCTTCGTGCGTTGCTGATGGGCGAGAAACAAGCCGCTGAATTCAGCTTCGACACCTCATTAATCACGCTCAACGTGGCTGCCAGCGATCTGATCACCTTACAGGCGATGAACGCCGGTCGGCTGCAGTCCGCTGGTGTGGTGGATGCCAGCTACGTCGCAGACGTGGTTTCAACGCCTCCGCTGAATCTGGGTCAGGGCATCTGGCTCAGCGACAGCAGCCTCGGCAACCTGCGCAGCGGCGTGGCTATCAGCCGCGCTGAACATGCCTTCGACCATCAGGGCGAATCGGCTGCGATGTTAATCAGCGTTTCGGCGACCGATGAACGTCCGCTGGAAGTGTTGGGTTACCTCAGCGCCTTGCTGCAGCAGGGCAAAGCGGATCGTCTGTTGAAAGCGGATGCTGCAGGCGTTTACGCACTGCTCACCAGCGAAGTCGATGAGCAGGCTGACGTGCTGACGGCTGAATTTACTATTCGCAACGAACACGGCCTGCATGCCCGTCCGGGCACGGCGCTGGTTAGCGTGATCAAGCAGTTCAACAGCGACATTACCGTGACCAATCTCGACGGCAGCGGCAAACCCGCTAATGGCCGCAGCCTGATGAAAGTGGTTGCGCTGGGCGTGAAGAAAGGCCATCGCCTGCGCTTTACCGCCAGCGGTGAAGATGCACAGCAGGCACTGAACGCGATTGAAGAAGCGATCACCAGTGGTCTGGGTGAGGGGGCATCATGAGCAGACGCGTCGCCACCATTACGCTGAATCCGGCGTATGACCTGGTGGGATATACCCCTGAAATTGAACGTGGCGAAGTTAACCTGGTGAAAACCACCGGGCTGCATGCTGCGGGCAAGGGCATCAACGTAGCCAAAGTACTTAAAGATCTGGGTATCGATGTCACCGTCGGTGGCTTCATGGGGAAAGAGAATCAGGACGGTTTCCAGCAGTTGTTCAGTGAGCTGGGCATAGCCAACCGTTTCCATGTCGTGCCTGGCCGTACCCGTATCAACGTTAAACTCACTGAACAGACCGGTGACGTCACCGATCTGAATTTCTCCGGTTTTCAGGTGACGGCGCAGGACTGGGATCGTTTTACTACCGATTCTCTGACCTGGCTGGGCCAGTTCGATATGGTCTGCGTCAGTGGTAGCCTGCCAGAGGGCGTCGACCACGATGCCTTTACCCGCTGGATGACCGAACTTCGCACCCACTGCCCATGCATCATCTTTGACAGCAGCCGCGAGGCGCTGGTGGCAGGACTGAAGGCGGCACCGTGGCTGGTTAAACCTAACCGACGTGAGCTGGAAATCTGGGCCGGTCGCAAACTGCCAACCCTGCAGGATGTGATTGGCGCTGCGCACGAACTGCGCGAGCAGGGCATCGCCCATGTGGTGATTTCGCTGGGCGCAGAAGGCGCTCTGTGGGTCAACGCTTCTGGTGAATGGATCGCTAAACCGCCGGTGTGCGAAGTGGTCAGCACCGTGGGTGCAGGCGACTCAATGGTTGGCGGCCTGATTTATGGCCTGCTGATGCGTGAATCCAGCGAACACACGCTGCGTCTTGCGACTGCTGTGGCGGCGATGGCCGTCAGCCAGAGCAATGTTGGCGTTTCCGATCGTACTCAGTTGGCCGCAATGATGGCGCGCGTCGACTTACAACCCGTTAACTGACAGCAGGAGAGCGATAATGAAAACGCTGCTGATTAAAGACCCTACACTGGGACTGGCTTCCGCATATATGGCACAACAGCGTCTGGCGGCTGCTGCCGCTGCGGCGGGCCTGACCCTGACTGATAATCCTGCCGACGCTGAGCTGGCGATTGTGCTGGGCAAAAACGTGCCGGACGATGCGGCGCTGAACGGCAAAGCGGTCTGGCTGGGCGATATCCAGCTGGCAGTACGTGAGCCAGAAACCTTCCTGAACCGCGCGAAAGCAGAAGCGAAAACCTGGCAGGCAACGGCTGCGGTAGCAACGCCTGCAGCAGGCGCACCTGCTGCACCGGCTCAGGCTGGCGCGCAGAAACGCGTCGTCGCGGTGACCGCCTGTCCGACCGGCGTGGCGCACACCTTTATGGCTGCCGAGGCCATTCAGGCTGAAGCGACCCGTCGCGGCTGGTGGGTAAAAGTTGAAACCCGTGGTTCAGTGGGTGCCGGTAACGCGATCACTCCGGAAGAAGTCGCTGCCGCCGATCTGGTGATCGTCGCAGCTGATATTGAAGTCGACCTGGCGAAATTTGCCGGTAAGCCGATGTACCGTACCTCAACCGGTCTGGCGCTGAAGAAAACCGCGCAGGAGCTGGATAAAGCGGTAGCAGAAGCGAAGCCGTATAAAGCGGCGGCTGGCGGACAGAACAATAGTAGTGAAGAAGAGAAGAAAGGCGGAGCAGGGGCTTATCGTCACCTGCTGACCGGTGTTTCTTACATGCTGCCGATGGTGGTCGCGGGTGGTCTGAGCATCGCGCTGTCGTTTGCCTTTGGTATCACGGCGTTTAAAGAGCAGGGCACGCTGGCTGCGGCGCTGATGCAAATTGGTGGTGGCAGCGCCTTTGCCCTGATGGTGCCGGTGCTGGCGGGCTTTATTGCCTTCTCCATCGCTGACCGTCCGGGTCTGACGCCGGGTCTGATTGGCGGTATGATCGCCACCAGCATCAACGCAGGTTTCTTAGGCGGTATTATCGCGGGCTTTATTGCCGGTTATGCGGCGAAGCTAATCAGCGGCAAAGTTAAACTGCCGCAGAGTATGGAAGCGCTGAAACCGATACTGATTATTCCCCTGTTCGCCAGTCTGATCACCGGTCTGCTGATGATCTACGTAGTGGGTAAACCGGTTGCTGGCATCATGAACGGCCTGACGCACTGGCTGGCCAACATGGGAACGGCGAATGCGGTCCTGCTGGGTGCCATTCTGGGCGGCATGATGTGTACCGATATGGGCGGTCCGGTAAACAAAGTGGCTTACGCGTTTGGCGTCGGGTTACTGAGTTCGCAGACCTATGCGCCAATGGCAGCCATTATGGCAGCCGGTATGGTGCCACCGCTGGCGATGGGGCTGGCGACGCTGGTTGCCCGTCGTAAATTCAATAAAGGTCAGCAGGAAGGTGGTAAAGCGGCACTGGTTCTGGGTCTCTGCTTTATCTCTGAAGGCGCGATTCCGTTTGCCGCCCGTGACCCGATGCGCGTTCTGCCTTGCTGTATCGTTGGCGGTGCAACCACCGGCGCGATCTCCATGGCAATTGGCGCAAAACTGATGGCTCCGCACGGTGGACTGTTCGTACTGCTGATCCCTGGCGCGATTACCCCGGTTATCGGCTATCTGATGGCGATTATCATCGGCACCGCGATTGCGGGTCTGAGCTATGCGGTACTGAAACGTCCGGAAGAGCAGCTGGTGAAAGCCTGATTTGCAGAAGTGCATAATCTGCTGAAGTGAAAATAACAGGGAGCCGGATGGCTCCCTGTTTGCTTTTACAGACGGTTCCCGAAGTTAAAGCGACGGGAGCATACGCCTGGAGTAAAGCATCGCGGGCCATGGACAAAAAGCCGGGAGCGTTTTTGAACAACGCAAAGCGTTGGCCCGGCTGCGGGCGCACCTCAGGGATGAGGTGCGTAATCGCCCGCGCTGCGCCTGCCAGGGATGGCGTTTTTTTGCGTCTTTACGGAAGGCGTATGCTCCCTGAGCCAGCGTTCTCTCTAAACGAAAAGGGAGCATGCCAGCCAGTTAAGCGACAGGTGATAACGCAGTCTGGTGCCGCTCAGGGGCTGGCGGTCCTCGCGCCGCTGCGCGGTTCCTTCACTTCATTCGCCTGCCTGACGGACCGCCGGGGATGGCACATCCTGTGCCGCCCCGCCTTTCGCCCGCGTCCTGCGGGCTCTCCTGGCAGACTCATTCTGTTCAGCGCTGCGGATTGCCTGCTCCTGATCGCCACCGGCCGGCTCTGAAGCTTCTGGTGCGTGCTGTTAAAAAGGGCACGAGAGTGGGAGCCTGAGCGCCTCTGCTGCTGAAAGGGCTATCCGCAGCGCTGAGGCGTGACGGCGGGCCAGAAGTCCACGCCGGGAAGCGTGGACAGTTCGGGGCCGGCCAGGGAAGGCCGATCCCCGAACGGTTCGTCGGCACGACGTCAAAGCCGAAGGTACCGCGTGAGCGGCGCGAGGACGGCCCGGCAGCAGCAGAGGTGCGCTGGCCCGCACTGCGGCTCGCTCGCCCACAAAAAAAGCTGCCACGTTTGACCGTGACAGCCTTTACAAATCTAATCTTAACTGACCAGCATTAAGCCAGCTGGCTCCCTTTTACTATCCCTGCTGTTCGGCTTTCAGCCAGGCAATTTCATCTTTCCAGATATCGGGATTAATGGTTTCGAGAATCAACGGAATGCCATCAAATCGCGGATCTTTCATCAGCCAGCTAAACGCTGTTTTGCCGATATTGCCTTCACCCAGGCTGTGATGACGGTCGACGCGACTGTCGAAGGCGCTTTTGGCATCGTTAAGGTGCATGCCGCGCAGATAGTTAAAGCCGACAATGCGCTCAAACTCGGCGAAGGTCGCTTCGCAATCCGCTTCGGTACGCAGATCATAGCCACCGGCAAACGCATGGCAGGTATCAATACAGACGCCGACACGCGATTTATCTTCAACATGCTCAATAATGGTGGCGAGATGCTCGAAGCGGAAACCCAGATTACTGCCCTGACCGGCGGTATTCTCAATGACGGCGGTGACGTTCTGGCTCTGGTCGAGAGCGATGTTGATCGACTCCGCAATCCGCTTCAGACAGGCCTCTTCATCAATCTGATGCAGATGGCTGCCCGGATGGAAGTTCAGCAAAGTCAGGCCGAGCTGGTCGGCACGTCGTAGCTCATCAATAAAAGCGGCGCGGGATTTCTCCAGCGCCTCTTCAACCGGATGACCCAGGTTTATCAGGAAACTGTCGTGCGGCAGGATTTGCTGCGGACCGAATTTGTACGTCTCGCAGGCGGCGCGAAAAGCATCAATCACCTCAGTCGAGAGCGGGGCGGCCTTCCACTGACGTTGATTTTTAGTAAAGAGCGCGAAGGCGGTGGCTTCTATTTCATGGGCGCGGATCACTGCCTGATCCACGCCACCTGCCGCACTCACATGTGCGCCAATATATTTCATGCCTTTCTCCTGGGGCTGTGCACGGATGAGACGGCATGATACCCGATGCCGCTAGCCCATGAAATGTTGCACCAGCAGATTGATTGCACCGCCGCCCGCGATTAACCAGACAAACACCAGCGCACCCAGCAGCAGCGGTTTAACGCCTGCCTCACGCAATGCCCCGAAACGGGTGGTCAATCCCAGCGCCGCCATCGCCATCGCCAGCAGCAGACCCGCCAGCTGATTCAGCGTCGCCACCACCATGGCAGGCAGCAGCTGCAGCGAGTTAAACAGTGCAACACCGATAAACAGCAGGGCGAACCAGGGAAACGTCACAGCCTGGCGTGCGTTGCTTCCTTGACGTTTACCGCGTATCACGGCGCTCAGGCAGAGCAGAAAGGGAGCCAGCATCATTACCCGCAGCATTTTGGCAATGACCGCGCTGTTCTCAGCTTCCGGGCTGATGCTGTGTCCGGCGGCCACCACCTGCGCCACTTCATGGATGGTTGAGCCGGTAAAAACACCAAACTGCGATGCACTGAGATCCGGGAACAGCTCATGCGCCAGCGGCCACAGCAGCGGATAGATAAAGATCGCCAGCGTGCCGAACAGCACCACGGTCGCGATAGCCACCGCAACTTTCGACGGCGCGGCTTTCACTACCGGCTCGGTCGCCAGTACAGCCGCAGCACCGCAGATACTGCTGCCCGCACCAATCAACCAGACGGTATCGCGATCCAGCTTCAGCAGCCGCATGCCCAGCAGGCAGGTTATCAGGAAGGTACTGGTCAGGGTCAGCGCATCAATCAGGATGCCGCTGAAACCGACGTCAGCAATTTGTTGTAAAGTAATGCGAAAGCCAAACAGGACGATCCCCAGCCGCAGCAGTTTCTGCTTAGCCAGCAGCACGCCGTTGTCGCAGCGTGACGCCAGCGGCGAATAGATGCTGTTACCGACCAGGATGCCCAGCATAATCGCCAGAGTCAGTGAACCCAGCCCCAGCGCGGCAATCATCGGTTGCTGCGCCAGCCAGCTGGCTGCCCCGGCAATCACGGCGGTCAGCAGCAGACCCGGGATCCAGAGCGGAACGGGATGATGCGGTTTAGCGATGCTCAGTTCAGTCATGGTGGTCACTCCTCCTGGTTGAGACCCGATCATGACGGCGACTGGCTTAAAAGTGAAATTGATAATATATTTATAATTAACCAGAATAAACGATAAGGCAGCAATCATGATAGTTTCGCGTCTGCGCCGCTGGGCGACGCTGATCAAAAGAGATGTGTTTGTGCTGGGGTTTGCTTTCCGCGATCCCCGCACACCCTGGTGGAACAAGCTGGGGATGCTGGGGCTGGTCGCCTATGGCATCAGCCCGATCGATCTCATTCCTGATGTCATCCCCTTTGTCGGTCTGCTGGATGACGCGGTGATTATCCCGACGGGCGTCATGGTGCTGCTGCGTTTACTGCCGCGAGAGGTGCGCATCAGCAGCAGCGAGCGGGCGCAGTCTCAACGTTCGCGTGGCAAAAAGATTGCAGGCTGGCTGGTGGCGATAGGGCTGATCTGGCTGGCATTAATCATTTACCTGGTCAGGCAGTCACTGAGTTAAGAGGCAACGATGCACATTACGCTGCGGCAAATTGAAGTTTTCACCGAAGTGCTTAAGAGCGGCTCCACCACTCAGGCTTCGCAACTGCTGGCGCTGTCGCAGTCGGCGGTGAGTGCAGCGCTGGCCGATCTGGAGAGCCAGCTCGGCGTGCAACTGTTTGACCGCGTCGGCAAACGGCTGGTGCTGAATGAGCATGGACGGCTGCTCTATCCCCGTGCAGTAGGGCTGCTGGAGCAGGCGGGCGAAATCGAGCAGCTGTTTAAAGAGGATAACGGCGCGATCCGCATCTTTGCCAGCAGCACCATCGGTAACTATCTGCTGCCAGGTATGATGGCCGCTTATCGTCGCGATTTTCCCCGCCTGCCGCTGGAGCTGAGTGTCGGCAACAGCCAGGATGTGATTCAGGCGGTTTCCGATTTCCGCGTCGATGTCGGATTAATTGAAGGGCCGTGCCATATGACCGAGCTGGTCAGTGAACCCTGGCTCGAAGATGAACTGGTGGTGTTTGCCGCGCCAGATGCGGCAATTCTGCAACAGCCGGTGACGCTGCAAACCCTGGCTGACGCCCCGTGGATCCTGCGCGAACGCGGCTCCGGCACCCGTGAAATTGTCGATTATCTGCTGCTGTCGCATCTGCCGAGTTTTCAGCTGGGCATGGAACTGGGCAATTCCGAGGCGATTAAACATGCGGTGCGGCACGGCATGGGCATCAGCTGTCTTTCGCGCCGGGTGATTGCCGATTTGCTGGAGGCGGGCACGCTGGTTGAACTGACGATTCCGCTGCCGCGTCTTATCCGCACGCTCTATCGAATCCACCACCGGCAGAAGCATATTTCCAAAGCACTGACGCGGTTTTTTTCCTATTGTCGCGAGTAATTACTAATAATTCCGGCGCGATCATGAAGTTAACTAATAACAGGTTGGCATTCGCTATACAGAGGCGATCTGGCTGCTACAATCGCGCCTCATTTTTACCCAGCGTAGCGTTAACACATGCATAATGACTCAAATACAACACAACAACCTGCATTACGACGTGCGTTAAAAGCCCGTCACCTGACGATGATCGCCATCGGCGGCTCCATTGGTACCGGCCTGTTTGTCGCCTCCGGTGCCACCATCGCTCAGGCTGGCCCCGGCGGAGCACTGCTCTCCTATATCCTCATCGGCCTGATGGTCTACTTCCTGATGACCAGCCTCGGCGAACTGGCTGCGTTCATGCCGGTATCGGGTTCCTTCGCCACCTACGGCGCAAAATATGTCGAAGAGGGCTTTGGTTTCGCACTCGGCTGGAACTACTGGTACAACTGGGCGGTGACCATCGCGGTTGACCTGGTAGCGTCCCAGCTGGTGATGAACTACTGGTTCCCCGACACGCCTGGCTGGATCTGGAGCGCGCTGTTCCTGGGGCTGATGTTCCTGCTCAACTACATTTCGGTCAAAGGCTTTGGCGAGGCGGAATACTGGTTCTCGCTGATTAAAGTGGCCACCGTGATTATCTTTATCATCGTTGGCGTGCTGATGATCACCGGCATTATGCGTGGTGCTGAACATGCGGGCTGGCAGAACTGGCAGGTGGGCGACGCGCCGTTTGCGGGCGGCTTCGCGGCCATGATCGGGGTGGCGATGATTGTGGGATTCTCCTTCCAGGGCACCGAACTGATCGGTATCGCGGCGGGCGAATCTGAAGATCCGGCGAAAAATATTCCGCGCGCTGTGCGGCAGATTTTCTGGCGTATCCTGCTGTTCTATGTGTTCGCTATCCTGATTATCAGCCTGATCCTGCCATACACCGATCCGCAGTTGCTGCACAATGATATCGACGATATCAGCGTCAGCCCGTTCACCCTGGTGTTCCAGAATGCCGGTCTGCTCTCTGCCGCCGCCGTCATGAATGCGGTGATCCTGACGGCTGTGCTGTCAGCGGGTAACTCCGGAATGTATGCGTCAACGCGTATGCTTTACAACCTGGCCAGCGAAGGTAAAGCGCCACGGATTTTCGCGAAGCTCTCAAAGGGCGGCGTGCCGCGTAATGCCCTGTGGGCCACCACCGTGGTGGCCGGACTGTGCTTCCTGACCTCAAAATTTGGTAATCAGGAAGTCTATCTGTGGCTGCTGAATACCTCAGGCATGACCGGGTTTATTGCCTGGCTGGGTATTGCCATCAGTCACTATCGCTTCCGTCGGGGCTATGTGGCCCAGGGACGTGACCTGAACGATCTGCCTTACCGTTCCGGCTTCTTCCCGCTGGGTCCGATTTTCGCCTTTGTGCTCTGCCTGATCATCACGCTGGGTCAGAACTACCAGGCATTCCTTAACGACAGCATCGACTGGTATGGCGTGGCGGCAACCTACATCGGCATTCCGCTGTTCCTGATTATCTGGTTCGGCTACAAGCTGACGCGCGGCAGCCGTTTCGTTAAGTACAGCGAAATGGAGTTTCCGGTTCACAAAGATTAACTCTGCGTCATCGCCCGCACAAAACCCGCCAGGGATGGCGGGTTCTGCGTCTTTGCGAAAGGCGCAGGCTCCCTGAGCCATTCTCCTGCCTGCAACACCGTTTTTTACTGTTTTTTCACGTCTCGCTTATGTTCTCGAATTGATAATTATTATCACCTGCACTATTGTGGCTGCGTTTTCTGACGTGATAGCCACACAGGGTTCAAACATGACTACCGAAACTTCGCTGCTGGCGGGGGAAGAGACGCTTCACCACACCATGCAAAACTATCATCAGGTGCTGCGCCGCCGCTTAATCTGGATTGGCGTGCTGTTGCTGGCGATACTCGCCTCGCTGATCCTCGACTTCACGCTGGGTCCGGCGGGACTCTCACTTGAAACGCTGTGGAATACGCTGCTCAGCCCCGAGAGCGTGGATGCCGGCACGCGCGTCATTGTCTGGGACATTCGTCTGCCCTATGCGCTGATGGCGCTGGTAGTGGGCCTGTCGCTGGGTCTGGCGGGCGCAGAAATGCAGACCATCCTGAATAACCCGCTGGCCAGTCCGTTTACCCTCGGTGTCTCATCGGCGGCGGCGTTTGGCGCCGCGCTGGCCATCATCCTCGGCGTGGGTATTCCCGGCATTCCCGATCAGTGGTTAATTTCTGCCAACGCCTTTGTCTTTGCTCTGTTTGCCGCGCTGATGCTGGATGCCGTGACCCGCTGGACTCAGGTCTCTTCGGCGGGCGTGGTGCTGTTCGGTATCGCGCTGGTCTTCACCTTTAACGCCCTGGTATCCATGATGCAGTTCATCGCCAGCGAAGATACCCTGCAGGGCCTGGTGTTCTGGACCATGGGCAGCCTGGCGCGCGCCTCCTGGGAGAAGCTGGGCGTGCTGAGCGTGGCGCTGGCCATTCTGGTGCCGTTTTCCATGATGAGCAGCTGGAAGTTGACGGCGCTGCGTCTGGGCGAAGACCGCGCGGTAAGCTTTGGCATTGATGTGCGTCGTCTGCGTCTGACTACCTTACTGCGCATCAGCATCCTCTCTGCCCTGGCGGTCGCGTTTGTCGGCCCGATCGGTTTCATTGGGCTGGTCGCTCCCCATATCGCCCGCATGATGTTTGGTGAAGATCACCGTTTCTATTTGCCCGCCAGTGCGCTGGTCGGCGCGCTGGTGCTGTCGCTGGCGTCGGTCGCCTCGAAAAACCTGCTCCCCGGTGTAATCATCCCGGTTGGCATTGTCACCTCACTGATTGGCGTGCCGTTCTTCCTGAGTATTATTCTGCGTCATCGGGGGACGGTATGATGAAACAGGGTCTGACGTTACGCGGCTTCAGTGCCGGGTACCCAAAAAATAAAGTCATTGATAATCTTAATATCGCGCCGCTGCCGCGCGGCGAGATCACCGTGCTGCTGGGGCCGAATGGCTGTGGTAAATCGACGCTGCTGCGTGCACTGGCCGGGCTGAACAAAGGCCAGGGCGAGATGTGGCTCAACGGTGAGGATCTCATGACCCAGCCGTTTGCCCGGCGGGCGAAGAACGTGGTTTATCTGCCGCAGTCGCTGCCTGCGGGCGTGCATCTGCATGTGCTGGAGTCGATCATCGTGGCGCAGCGTGCCTCCGGTGGTCTGCACAGCGCCAGCAGCGAAGCGGAAATCATGCATCTGCTGGAGCAGCTGGGCATTGCCCATCTGGCGATGCGATATCTCGATCAGCTCTCCGGCGGACAGAAACAGCTGGTCGGGCTGGCGCAGTCACTGATCCGTCGCCCTAAGCTGCTGCTGCTGGATGAACCGCTGAGCGCGCTGGATCTCAACTACCAGTTTCACGTGATGGATCTGGTGCGGCGCGAAACCGCTCAGCGTAACATCGTGACGGTGGTAGTGGTGCATGACATCAATATTGCACTGCGTCATGCGCAACATGCGCTGATGCTGAAGCAGGGCGCGCTGGTGGCGGAAGGGCAGCCGGATAAGGTGATCACGCCTGCCACTCTGGCAAAGGTGTATGGCGTCGATGGTCGTATCGAACACTGCTCGCGTGGTATCCCGCAGGTGATGATCGACGGGCTGACCGGCCCGGCACTGGTCTGATATTGAGGAGGCGTCCGGTAGGGCGCTGAGCATCACTGTTCTGAGAAAGAAATTTTTACAGGGCAGGCTGGCAGGACGCTGGCTCTGTGACAGAGCGTTAGCCAGCAGAGCAGGCATAAAAGTTCAGGGCCGCGATTGCGGCCCTGATTGTTTACGCCAGCAGATGCTGCGCATGGAAGCGCAGATGATCTTCCACAAAGCTGGCTATAAAGAAGTAGCTATGGTCATAACCTGGCTGAATGCGCAACGTCAGCGGGAAACCCACCTCATTCGCGACCTCTTGTAACCGCTCCGGTTGCAGCTGATCGGCCAGGAACTGATCGCTGTCGCCCTGATCGATCAGCATTGGCAGCCGATGCGACACCTCCGCCATCAGCTGGCAGCTGTCATATTCCCGCCACGTTGCACGATCGTCGCCCAGATAGGCCTGAAACGCTTTCTGGCCCCAGGGTACCTGCATCGGATTCACAATCGGTGCAAAAGCGGAAGCCGAGGCAAAGCGGTTACCCAGACGCAGCGCCAGCATCAGCGCGCCGTGTCCGCCCATCGAGTGACCCATAATCGACTGACGTTCACTGACCTTGAAGTTATCCGCAATCAGGGCGGGTAACTCGTTGCTCAGATAATCGAACATGCGGAAATGGCTGGCCCAGGGCTGTTGGGTGGCATTGAGATAAAATCCCGCGCCCTGACCCAGATCGTATCCTTCATCATTCGCAACCCCTTCGCCGCGCGGGCTGGTGTCCGGCATAATCAGCACCAGACCCAGTTCCGCTGCAACCCGCTGTGCGCCGGCTTTGCTGGTGAAGTTTTCATCGTTACAGGTCAGCCCGGCCAGAAACCAGACCACCGGCGGCGGCGCATCACCGTGCGGCCCAGGCAGATAGATGCTGAAGGTCATCGGGCAATTCAGCAGCAAAGACTGATGACGCCAGCGCTGCTGCCAGCCGCCAAAAATACGGTGTTCTTCCAGTAGCTCCAGAGTGGATGCCATAACGCCTCCTGATTACTTGTTAAAGTGCACGACCGAGCGAATCGATTTTCCTTCGTGCATCAAATCAAAGGCGTCGTTGATCTCTTCCAGCGGCATGGTGTGAGTGATGAAGTCGTTCAGCGCAAATTTACCGTCGAGGTAATCCTGCACAATGCCAGGCAACTGCGAGCGGCCTTTGACGCCGCCAAACGCGGAACCGCGCCAGACGCGACCGGTCACCAGCTGGAAGGGACGGGTGGAGATCTCTTCACCGGCACCGGCGACGCCGATAATCACGGACTCGCCCCAGCCTTTGTGGCAGCACTCCAGCGCGGAACGCATCACGTTGACGTTACCAATACATTCAAACGAGAAATCCACGCCGCCGTCGGTCAGCTCGACAATCACATCCTGAATCGGCTTGTCGTAATCTTTCGGGTTGATCAGATCGGTGGCACCCAGTTTGCGTGCCAGATCGAATTTACTGGTATTAAGGTCGATGGCAATGATGCGGCCCGCTTTCGCCATCTTCGCGCCGATGACCGCAGAGAGGCCAATGCCGCCGAGACCGAAAATCGCCACGGTGTCGCCTTCTTTCACTTTGGCGGTGTTCATCACCGCGCCCATGCCAGTGGTCACGCCACAGCCCAGCAGACAAACCTCTTCCAGCGGCGCTTCTTTACTGATTTTCGCCAGCGAGATCTCCGGAATTACCGTGTACTCAGAGAAGGTTGAGGTGCCCATATAGTGGAAAATGGGTTTGCCATCTTTAAAGAAACGGGTGGTGCCATCCGGCATCAGGCCTTTACCCTGCGTGGTACGGATCGCCTGGCAGAGGTTAGTTTTGCCTGAAAGACAATATTTACATTTGCCACACTCCGGCGTGTAGAGTGGAATGACGTGGTCACCCACTTCAACGCTGGTCACGCCTTCGCCCACGGCTTCGACGATGCCGCCGCCTTCATGGCCAAGAATCGCCGGGAAAACGCCTTCCGGGTCGGTGCCGGACAGGGTGTAGGCGTCGGTATGACAGACGCCGGTCGCGACGATACGCACCAGCACTTCACCTTTCTGCGGTGGCATTAAATCAACTTCTTCGATTTTCAGCGGTTCGCCAGCAGCCCAGGCAACAGCGGCACGGGTTTTGATCATATTCATGCAATCCCTCTTCCAGTCAGATTGTGACGCGCAGTGGCGCCGGGTGGTCGTGATGATTCAAAGCCTGGTGGGTCAGGCTCTTAAACATAGCGTGGAACGCTTATTCCGCCGCCTGTAATGGGTAAATCAGCTCATCGTTGAGCGGACGATCGTCAAATTGTTCAATAATCAGGTACTTCAGTGCTTCAACATTCGGCGTAAAGGCGTCGCGTCGCCACATCAGCCAGGTGGCGGTGTCGCGATAAGCGGGAGGTAACGTATGCGCCTGCACCCGTGACCGATCCGCCATCTGCTTCAGCACCGAGGCCGGGATCATCGCTACGCCCGCACCGCCTGCCACGCAGGCCAGCATGGCGTGATAGGACTGAATCTCCATCACACTGTTGGGTGCAGTCTGGCTGTCCCGATACCAGCTCTCCAGCTTCACCCGGTAAGAGCAGCTGTTGCGAAAGGCAAACAGGGTATCGTCCTGCACGTCGCGCGCGGTGGCGATTGGCGCATGATCGAGGCCGGTGATCAGTATCATCTCTTCGCGAAAGGCGATGCAGCCATTGAGATCGTCATGGGAGACCGGGCCATCCACCAGCGCGGCCGCCAGGGTGCCTTCACGCACCCGATCGATGATTTCGCCCGAGGTGCCGGTAATCAGCGACAGCGCCACTTTGGGGAAGCGCTGGTGATAGGCGGCGAGCAGGCCGGGCAGACGCGTCGCCGCGGTGCTCTCCATTGAGCCCAGCGCAAAGTTGCCCGCCGGTTCACCGGTGCGGGTCATGCTCATCGCTTCTTCACTTAATGCCAGGATACGCTGCGCATAATTCAGAAAATTATGGCCCATTGGTGACAGGCGAATGCGCTGTTTCTCACGAATAAAGAGATCCACACCTAATTCTTCTTCCAGCTGGCGCAACCGCGTGGTGAGATTAGAGGGGACGCGATGCAGCTGTTCTGCTGCGCGCGCCAGTGAACCCGTTTCGGCGACGGAACAGAACATACGCAGCTGAACTAAATCCATATCTTCTCTTCCTGTAAGCAAGTTGGTTAAAATTATTCACTTTCCGTGAGTTTAATCATCCTGCATGCTGTTAGCAAGTCAGAAGAGATCTCAGGGCAGAACAACAGGAGTTCAGCAATGGCGTTACGCGTCGCGCTCAGCGCGTTTTTAACCTTATTTGTCGCGATGGGCATTGGCCGGTTTGCTTTCACGCCCCAGGTGCCGCTGATGATTCAGGCACACCAGCTGACACTCACCAGTGCCAGCCTGGTGGCGGCACTTAACTATCTTGGCTATCTGTGTGGCTCATTTGATGCCATGCGCGCACACCGGCGGGTTGAGCTGCGATTGCAGGCGGGCGTATGGGGCGCGGTGATCCTGACCCTGCTCTCAGCATTCGCCAGCGGACCGTGGCTGCACGGCGCAATCCGCTTTCTGATTGGCTGGGCCAGCGGCTGGGCGATGGTGCTGGTGGCGGCCTGGAGCAATGAACAGCTGCATCGCCATGGACGGGCAGGGCTGTCAGCGGCCGTTTTTGCCGGGCCAGGCTGCGGCATTTTTGTCAGCGGTCTGCTGGGGGTAGCGCTGCACACATTGCAGGTTTCTGCCGGTCTGGCCTGGGCCGCTTATGGTGCGCTGGCGCTGCTGCTGATTGCGCTGATTACCCGTAATCTGCCGCGTCGGGGCGAACTGCATCGCCCGGATCAGGCACCCGAGCCGCTGGTGCTGGATCGCAACCTTAAACGGCTGGTACTGAGTTACAGTCTGGCGGGCTTTGGCTACATTCTGCCCGCCACCTTTTTGTCGCAGATGGCCGCCACGCGGTTTCCTGACGGCATCTTCGCGCAGTTTGTCTGGCCGATTTTTGGCGGCGCGGCGATGATCGGCATCCTGCTGGGGATCCTGACGCGGCGCTGGGGGCACAGCCACGTCCGCCTGGCTCTGGTGCTGTGGGCGCAGGCGCTGGGCGTATTTGCCGCGGCGCTGCTGCCAGGCTTTAGCGGCCTGCTGGCCGGTGCGCTGCTGGTGGGGGGCGGTTTCCTCAGCGTGGTGCAGCTGTCGCTGCTCTGCGCCCGTGAGCTGGCACCCAATCATCTGCGCTACATGGCTGGCCTGCTGACCACCGGCTATGCTATCGGGCAGCTGGTCGGCCCGCTGCTCTCTTTTCTCTCCACAGCCCTGTTACATCGGCTGGAGCCTGCCCTGTGGGTTGCCGGGGTTAGCCTGGTCTGGGCCGGCCTGCTGGTGTGGCGGCGAACCGGGTGAAAAGCTTTCATCACCAATCTGATTGATTGCTGGATTCCCCGCAAAGAAAGTTTCACAATACGCGCCTGATTACAGGGCCCGCTGGCAAAAGCTGGCGGGCGTAACACCAGCCGGAGAAGAGTAAGATGAGCACCCTAAGTCAGGAAGCTGCCCTGGTTCACGAAGCGCTGCTGGCGCGTGGACTGGAAACGCCGTTACGTGCACCGACGCGCGATATAGATGACAACACACGTAAAAGTCTGATTGCCGGGCACATGACCGAGATTATGCAGCTGCTGAATCTGGATCTTGAAGATGACAGCCTGATGGAAACGCCGCATCGCATCGCCAAAATGTATGTGGATGAAGTCTTTTCCGGTCTCGACTACGCCAACTTCCCGAAAATCACCGTCATTGAGAATAAAATGAAGGTTGATGAGATGGTGACCGTGCGTGATATCACGCTGACCAGCACCTGTGAACACCACTTTGTGATCATCGATGGCAAAGCGACCGTCGCCTACATTCCCAAAGAAAAGGTGATTGGCCTGTCGAAAATCAACCGTATCGTGCAGTTCTTCGCCCAGCGCCCGCAGGTGCAGGAGCGTCTGACGCAGCAGGTTCTGGTCGCACTGCAGACGCTGCTGGGCACCAACAATGTGGCTGTTTCTATTGATGCGGTGCATTACTGCGTGAAAGCGCGTGGCGTAAAAGATGCCACCAGTGCCACCACGACGACCTCTCTGGGCGGCCTGTTCAAGTCCAGCCAGAATACCCGCCAGGAATTTTTGCGCGCGGTGCGCCATAGTTGAGTCTACGGCGGGCGCATAACGTTGCCCGCCTCAATGGTGCAGGTGCCGCATGCAACGCTATCACGCGCTGGATTTCATTCGTGGATGTGCCATTCTCGGCATTCTGCTGCTCAATATTGTCGGCTTCGGCCTGCCTTCTGCCGCCTACCTTAATCCGGCCTGGCAGGGCAGCGTCAGCCTGTCCGATGTCTGGACATGGGCGTTCTCTGACGCCTTTGCCCAGCTCAAATTCCTCACCCTGTTTGCGCTGCTGTTTGGCGCAGGTCTGCAAATGCAGCTGCCACGCGGCAGTCGCTGGCTGACTGCCCGGCTCTCACTGCTGGTGCTGATCGGTTTTCTGCACGGCGTCTTTCTCTGGGAGGGCGATATCCTGCTGGACTACGGCATTATCGGACTGGTGGTCTGGCGGGTAGTGCGCGATGTCCCTTCCACCCGCAGCCTGATGAATACCGGCATTCTGCTCTACCTGGTGGGCTGTGGCGTTCTGCTGGTGTTTGGGTCAATCTCCGATCCTGAACCGACCCGATCCTGGCTGCCAGGTGCTGCCGATCTGCAATATGAACAGTACTGGAAACTGACCGGCGGCTGGGAAGCGATACAGAACCGGCTGGATCATCTCTCTTCAGGACTGATGGCGCTGGCGGCGCAGTATGGCTGGCAGCTGGCGGGCCTGATGATGATCGGTGGCGCACTGCTGCGCAGTGGCTGGTTGATCGGCGAGTTTTCAGCGCAACATTACCGTCAGGCGGCGGCGCTGCTGCTGACGATGGGGTTGTTAATTGCGGTGGCCGGTGTGGCAGCGCAATGGCTGTTACATTGGGAATTCCGCTGGACCGCTTTTTATCTGCAAGCCCCGCGCGATCTCGCCAGCCCGCTGATTAGCCTGGGCTATGCCGCGCTCTGTCTGGCTTACTGGCCGCAGATAGCGCGCTGGCGCATCAGCTATGCCATTCAGTGCGTGGGCCGCATGGCGCTGACCAACTATCTGCTGCAGTCGCTGATCTGCACCACGCTGTTCTATCGCTTCGGCTTCTATATGCACTTCACCCGGCTGGAGCTGGTGCTGATGGTGCCTGCGGTCTGGCTTATCAATATCCTCTTTTCACTCATCTGGTTACATTTCTTCGCACAGGGTCCGCTGGAGTGGCTGTGGCGGCGGCTCACGCTGATCTCAGCCGGTAAATCGCGCATCACTGACAACGCCAGATAATGACCGCCATCACAAAGGTTACAGAATTGTATGTAACCGTTTTCATTGATGTGACGCAATTCACGCTGTACGCCTCCTGCCCCTGACAAAATAGCGCCGGTGTTCAACCCGGCGTGATGCCTTATTTTTCCTTTGTGGAACTGCTGCATGATAACAATTCGTGATGTTGCCCGTCAGGCTGGCGTGTCGGTGGCGACCGTGTCGCGCGTCCTCAATCAGAGCAGCGCCGTCACCTCTGACACCCGCGACGCCGTGTTACAGGCGGTGGAAGCGCTGGGCTATCGCCCCAACGCCAATGCGCAGGCGCTGGCGACGCAGGTCAGTGACACCATTGGTGTGGTGGTGATGGATGTTTCGGATCCCTTCTTCGGTGCACTGGTTAAAGCGGTGGATACTGTGGCGCAGCGCGTGCACAAACATGTGTTAATCAGCAACTCCTGGCATCAGGAAGAGAAAGAGCGTCATGCCATTGAAGTGCTGATTCGTCAGCGTTGCAGCGCCCTGGTGGTACACGCGAAAACGCTGCCTGACGCTGAACTGGCGGATTTTATGCGCCACGTTCCGGGCATGGTGGTAATTAACCGCATCGTGCCCGGATTTGAACACCGCAGTGTCAGTCTGGATAACGTCACGGGTGCGTTGATGGCCTCACGAACCCTGCTACAGCAGGGGCATAGCCGCATTGGCTACCTTTGTTCCAGCCATCCCATCGAAGATGTGGCGCAGCGCCGTGAAGGGTGGATTCAGGCGATGGCAGAACAGGGCATCCGGCCGCAGGAGAGCTGGATAGCCAGCGCAGAGCCCGATATGCAGGGCGGCGAAGCGGCGATGGTGGAGCTGCTGGGACGCAATCTCAATCTCAGTGCGGTGTTTGCCTATAACGACGGCATGGCGGCTGGCGCACTCACTGCGCTGAAAGACAACGGCATCCAGGTGCCACAGCATTTTTCTGTCATTGGCTTTGATGACATCCCCATTTCCCGTTACACCGACCCACAGTTAACCACTGTGCGCTATCCCATTGTATCTATGGCAAAAATCGCCACTGAACTGGCGCTGCAGGGCGCAGCCGGACTGCTGGATGACACGGCAACGCACATCTTTATGCCAACGCTGGTGCGGCGTCATTCGGTGGCGCAGCGGCAAAATGTGGAGTCCGTCACTAATTCAGGCGATTCAGTCATGTAACCGTTTTCAATCTGTGATTACATTCACAGTTAATTAACATTGCTCTCACTATGATGGCAGCGTCTTACCGGACTGAAACATTATGTAACGCCAGTGTAACGGCATCAGTTGTGGTCTCAGTAGCCGGTTAAAGGGTTTATACCCTCTTCATGGAAGCATTCTGTCACAGGGAAGTCAGGTTTTAGACGGTGTTCAATGGCTTAACATCCTCATTACGTTAACCGACGCGCCGATCTGTTTTACCGATTGCTCTCCCGCCTGTATGGCGCGGTAGCGCTAAAAAGACCCTGCATAATAAAACCGGAGATACCATGAATAAGAAGGTTTTCACGCTTACAGCACTGGTTGCCAGCATGATGTTTGGTGCAACCGCTCACGCAGCTGACACCCGTATCGGCGTGACCATTTACAAATATGATGACAACTTCATGTCAATGGTGCGCAAAGACATCGAGAAAGAAGCGAAAGCGATCGGTGGCGTGCAGTTGCTGATGAATGATTCACAGAATGACCAGTCCAAACAGAACGATCAGATTGACGTGCTGATGGCAAAAGGCGTGAAAGCGCTGGCGATTAACCTGGTTGACCCGGCTGCGGCTGCGGTGGTAGTAGACAAAGCGCGTGCCAACGACGTGCCGGTGGTCTTCTTCAACAAAGAACCTAACGCCAAAGTGCTGGCCGGTTATGACAAAGCTTACTATGTCGGTACCGACTCTAAAGAGTCAGGCATCATTCAGGGTCAGCTGATTGAGAAGCACTGGAAAGCCACACCCGCGTGGGATCTGAACAAAGATGGTCAGATTCAGTTCGTGCTGCTGAAAGGCGAGCCGGGCCATCCTGATGCAGAAGCCCGTACCAAATATGTGATCGATACCCTGAACAAAGATGGTCTGAAAACCCAGCAGTTAGCGATGGATACTGCAATGTGGGATACCGCGCAGGCCAAAGATAAGATGGATGCGTGGCTGTCAGGCCCGAATGCCAAAAAAATCGAAGTGGTGATTGCCAACAACGATGCGATGGCGATGGGTGCGGTTGAAGCGCTGAAAGCGCACAACATGACCTCAATCCCGGTCTTCGGCGTCGATGCACTGCCAGAAGCGCTGGCGCTGGTGAAATCCGGTGCGCTGGCCGGTACCGTGCTGAACGATGCGGAAAACCAGGCGAAAGCAACGCTGGATATTGCCAACAATCTGGCTAACGGCAAAGCTGCCACCGACGGAACAAACTTCAAGATGGTTGATAAGATCGTCCGCGTTCCTTACGTGCCGGTTGATAAAGAAAATCTGTCTCAGTTCGTGAAATAAGATCGATTACGGGCGCGACCGCTGTCGCGCCTTTTTTATGTCACCACCGTTTTTTAGCCAGGTAAAATATGGCCAGTGATAATACGACCGCGCAGCGAGAATATCTGCTGGAAATGACGGATGTCTCAAAATCATTTCCCGGCGTTAAAGCGTTAGATAATGTGAATTTAAAAGTGCGGCCTCACTCTGTTCATGCATTAATGGGCGAGAACGGTGCCGGGAAATCCACCTTATTAAAATGCCTGTTTGGTATTTATAAAAAAGATACCGGCAGTATCCTGTTTCAGGGTAAAGAGATCGACTATAAAAGTTCCAAAGAGGCGCTGGAAAATGGCGTGTCGATGGTGCATCAGGAATTAAACCTGGTCCTGCAGCGTACCGTGATGGACAATATGTGGCTTGGGCGTTATCCGCGCAAAGGCTTCTTTGTCGATCAGGATAAAATGTACCGGGATACTAAAGCGATTTTTGACGAGCTGGATATCGATATCGATCCGCGCGACAAAGTTGCCAATCTTTCTGTATCGCAGATGCAGATGATTGAAATTGCCAAAGCGTTCTCCTACGACGCGAAAATTGTGATTATGGATGAGCCGACCTCCTCGTTAACCGAGAAAGAGGTTAATCACCTGTTCACGATTATTCGTAAGCTGAAAGATCGCGGCTGTGGCATTGTTTATATTTCGCACAAAATGGAAGAGATTTTCCAGCTGTGTGATGAGATCACTATCCTGCGTGATGGTCAGTGGATCACCTCTCAGCCGCTGGAAGGGCTGGATATGGATAAGATCATCTCCATGATGGTTGGCCGTTCACTGAACCAGCGTTTCCCTGACCGTACCAACGTGCCAGGCGAGACGATTCTTGAGGTGCGTCATCTGACGTCACTGCGTCAGCCATCGATTCGCGACATCTCATTTGATTTGCGTAAAGGGGAGATACTCGGCATTGCCGGGCTGGTGGGCGCCAAACGTACCGATATCGTCGAAACGCTGTTTGGCATTCGCGAAAAATCGGGCGGCACCATTAAACTGCATGGCAAACCGATTAATAATCACAGCGCCAATGAAGCCATTAACCACGGTTTTGCGCTGGTGACTGAAGAGCGTCGCTCAACCGGTATTTATGCTTTCCTCGACATTGGTTTTAACTCGCTTATTTCCAATATCAAAAAATATAAAAACAGTATGGGACTGCTGGATAATAAACGCATGAAGAGTGATACCCAATGGGTGATCGATTCTATGCGTGTAAAAACGCCAGGCCACCATACTCAGATTGGTTCGCTTTCGGGCGGTAACCAGCAAAAAGTGATTATTGGCCGCTGGTTATTGACCCAGCCTGAAATCCTGATGCTTGATGAACCCACTCGCGGTATTGATGTTGGTGCAAAATTCGAAATTTACCAGTTAATTGCTGAGCTGGCGAAAAGAGAAAAGGGCATCATTATTATCTCATCCGAAATGCCGGAGCTGTTAGGCATTACCGATCGTATTCTGGTAATGAGTAATGGTCTGGTAGCAGGCATAGTTGATACCAAAACGACCACGCAGAACGAAATATTGCGTTTAGCGTCATTACACCTTTAATGAAGCAAGGGCTGTTAACATGAAAGCGACTACAAAAAAGAATGCGCTAACCTGGTTAAAAGAGGGCGGCATTTATGTCGTGCTGCTGGTATTGCTGGCTATTATTATTTTCCAGGACCCCTCATTTTTAAGTTTAATGAACCTGAGTAATATTCTGACCCAATCTTCGGTGCGCATTATTATTGCACTGGGTGTGGCGGGTCTGATTGTGACGCAGGGTACTGACCTGTCAGCCGGACGTCAGGTCGGTCTGGCGGCGGTGGTTGCCGCGACGCTGCTGCAGGCGATGGATAACGCGAACAAGGTCTTCCCGACGCTGGATACGGTGCCGATTCCACTGGTTATTCTGACCGTGTGCATCATCGGCGGCGTGATTGGTCTGGTCAACGGTGTGATTATTGCTTACCTCAAGGTAACGCCATTTATCACCACGCTGGGCACCATGATCATCGTTTACGGTATCAACTCACTCTATTACGACTTTGTTGGCGCATCACCGATTGCCGGTTTTGATACAGGGTTCTCGAAATTTACCCAGGGCTTCTTACGCTTTGGTGATTTCAAGCTCTCGTTCATCACCTTTTACGCCGTGATTGCCATTATTTTCGTCTGGGTGCTGTGGAATAAAACCCGTTTCGGCAAGAACATTTTTGCTATCGGCGGTAACCCGGAAGCGGCGAAAGTCTCAGGCGTTAACGTCAACCTGAACCTGATCATGATTTATGCCCTGTCAGGTGTGTTCTACGCCTTCGGCGGGATGCTGGAAGCGGGGCGTATCGGTTCGGCCACCAACAACCTTGGCTTTATGTATGAGCTGGATGCGATTGCGGCCTGTGTGGTCGGCGGTGTCTCCTTCGCCGGTGGTGTGGGTAGCGTGGCGGGCGTAGTGACCGGTGTGTTGATCTTCACCGTCATCAACTATGGTCTGACCTATATCGGCGTTAACCCTTACTGGCAGTACATTATTAAAGGCGGCATCATCATCTTTGCCGTGGCGCTGGATTCCCTGAAATATTCTCGTAAGAAGTAAGTCCAACTCCACGCTAAAGAAGCGACCTTCGGGTCGCTTTTTTTATGGGGAGTCAAGGGGGAGCTGCTATGAGGTCGAGGCTGCGAAGGGAACACGGTCAGATCGGAAAGACGCTAAGGCCAGTAAATGGTCTGCCCGTGTCATTCCCCCCGCAGAACGCTTTTTATAGCGGAGAGTGCTGGGGTCGTTGCTGTGAGATCGAGTATGCGAAGGGAACACGGTCAGATCGGAAAGTCGCTAAGGCCAGTAAATGATCTGCCCGTGTCATTCCTCCGCAGAACGCTTTTTATAGCGGAGAGTGCTGGGGTCGTTGCTGTGAGATCGAGTATGCGTAGGGAACACGGTCAGATCGGAAAGTCGCAAAAGCCGTCATCCATGACACGCTCGGCCCACGCGATTACGCACCTCATCCCTGAGGTGCGCCCGTTTCCGGGCCAACGCTTTGCGTTGTTCAAAAACGCTCCCGGCGTTTTTGTCCCTGGCGTGGGACGCTTTCCTCTTCTGACCGTGATCCCTGCGCGTTGAGCTTATTCATTGTTATAAGATTCACCCTCTTCAGATTTCTCAGCAGTCTAAGTCGGCTTTCAGAGGGGAAGTAGCACTGAATTATCTACCGTAGTCATGTAATTAATCAGCTTAATGATCGCTGCATAGTAACAGACGGCGACTAAACGTATGCTCCCTGAGCCAGCATATTACCGTCAGCTCCCTGAGCCCTGCACGTCACTGCCAGACTTCGGCACAGCAGTAACCAGCATAAAGAAGCCGCAGCGCGTGAGCTATTTCCGCAGCTTCTGTTCCAGCTCAAGCAGCTGCTCCGGCGTCACTGCCGGGTAACTCTGCGCATTTTCAGGGACATCGCGTACGGCGGGGATTGGCACCAGTGGGCCCAGGAAGCGGGGTTCGCGCTTTAGCAGGAAGAGATCCACCAGCGCGCCCAGCCGGGCACCTACCTCACGGAAACGCACGCTAAGCATGTTCTTCGGTGAGGGCACCGCATAACACTGCGCCTGAATACCCAGCTGTAAGGCGATAAACAGCGCACGCTCGCAATGGAAACGCTGCGTGATAATAATGAAGTCGTTGGTATCAAACACTTTGCGAGTGCGCACAATCGAATCCAGTGTGCGGAAACCGGCATAGTCCAGCACGATATCAGCCGGATCGACACCGGCTTTGATGAGATCGCGGCGCATCGTCATCGGCTCGTTATAGCTTTGCAGCGCGTTATCACCGCTTAGCAGCAGATAATTGACCTTGCCGCTGTTGTAGGCATTCAGCGCGCCCTGCATACGATAGAGGTAATACTGATTGATGACGCCGGTGCGATAATATTTCGCCGTACCCAGTACCACACCGACCTGACGATGTGGCAAAGAGGCGACATTTTCGTAGATAAAGGGCGCAGTTTTCCAGCTGATCCAGCGATCAAGGCCGAGCGCCGTTGCCATCATCAGTAAGATGATGAAAAGCAGACCAATGAAAACGCGTTTCAGCATGCGCCTGGAGACTCGATGTCAGAATAGTGAGATGGGACAAGGCTACTTGAGCTGTCACTGTGAAGCAAGTTACTGCCGGCTGGCTGTGCTCTTTTTGAACACTGCCGGATCGGATGCAATCCGGCAGTCTGAAGATTAAATCGAGGTACGACGATAATGACGGTACTGCGGCAGCCAGAAGTTGTTGGCGATAGCCTGTGACAACACATCTTCAGAGGTCACCACGGCGACACCCGCCAGCTGAGCAGCTTTACCCACTTCCATCGCAATGATTTTCGATACACCCTGGATATCTTTAATCTCTGGCAGCACCGGGCCTTCACCTTCATTCACCAGCGGAGAGCAGTCAGCGAGCGCGCGGCTGGCGGTCATCAGCATGGTATCGGTAACGCGGCTGGCACCCGAAGCAATCACACCCAGACCAATGCCCGGGAAGATGTAGGAGTTGTTGCACTGCGCAATCGGATAGGTTTTACCGTTCCAGCTCACCGGCGAGAACGGACTGCCGGTTGCGACCAGTGCGGCACCGTCAGTCCAGGCGATGATATCGGCTGGCGTCGCTTCCACGCGTGATGTCGGGTTCGACAGTGGCATCACAATAGGGCGCTTACAGTGCTTGTGCATCTCGCGGATGATCTCTTCGGTGAACAGGCCCGGCTGGCCAGAGACACCAATCAGAATATCGGGCTGCGCATTGCGCACCACGTCCAGCAGCGAGATGGAATCATTGGTGACATCCCACTGCTGCAGGTTTTCGCTCTTCTGCACCAGCTTGCTCTGGAAATCGAGCAGGTTAGGCAGCTTGTCAGTGAGCAGACCAAAGCGATCCACCATCATTACGCGGCCACGCGCTTCCTCGTCACTCAGACCTTCGGATTTCATCTGTGCGATGATCTGTTCAGCGATACCACAACCTGCGGAACCGGCGCCCAGGAACACCACTTTCTGCTCGCACAGGCGGCTGCCGGCGGCGCGGCTGGCGGCAATCAGCGTACCCACGGTTACGGCGGCAGTGCCCTGAATATCATCATTAAAGCAGCAGACTTCATCGCGATAGCGGTTCAGCAGCGGCATGGCATTCTTCTGGGCGAAATCTTCAAACTGCAACAGCACTTTCGGCCAGCGGCGTTTAACGGCCTGAATAAAATCGTTCACGAACGCATCATACTCTTCACCGGTGATGCGCGGATGACGCCAGCCCATATAGAGCGGATCGTTCAGCAACTGCTGGTTGTTGGTACCAACATCCAACACCACCGGCAGGGTGTAAGCCGGACTGATGCCGCCACAGGCGGTATAGAGTGAAAGCTTACCAATCGGGATACCCATACCACCGATGCCCTGATCGCCGAGGCCCAGAATACGCTCGCCATCGGTCACCACGATCACCTTCACATTCTGCTTGGTGGCGTTTTGCAGCATATCTTCGATATGGTCGCGGTTAGGGTAGGAGATGAACACGCCACGCGCACGACGGTAGATTTCAGAGAAGTGTTCGCAGGCTGCGCCGACGGTCGGGGTGTAGATGATGGGCATCATCTCTTCGAGATGGTTATCCAGCAGGCGGTAGAACAGCGTTTCGTTGGTGTCCTGAATGTTACGCAGGTAGACATGCTTATCGTTATTGTTTTTGAAGTCCTGGAACTGACGCCAGGCACGCTGCGCCTGCTCTTCAATCGATTCCACTGCTTCTGGCAGCAGACCGTTGAGGTTGAATTCGTTACGTTCTTCGATACTAAAGGCGCTGCCTTTGTTCAGCAGGGGAAATTCCAGCAAAATCGGGCCAGCATAAGGGATATACAGCGGGCGTTTACTTTCGTAGTCGAGTTCCATGCGGTAATGCTCCGGTTGCAGTGTTGTCTGGCGTCACGCCGGAAAGGTAGCGCCAGTTTTCTTACCCGTTATAGCTCAGACTGCAGGCCTGGCAGCGGCAGGGTAACCGCTGCAGAAACATTCACGACCGTGCTGCCATCCTGCAACCTGAATTATTCAGAGTAATTTGTAATGACGTGAATTCTGGCGCCAGATCCTATGAAATTTCCCGCAGAAGTACAGCGTTTGTTCATAAAAGCTCACAAAACTGTGGCCTCTCTGACAGCGGGTTATGCTTTGTACAGCGTCACCTGCAGCAGCTCACCGCAACCAAATGTCTTAAGCGTCGCCTGTGTGGCGGCGAACTGGCTTAGCGTGGCATTTTCCACTTCGGCTAATACCGCTTTTTTTATCTGACGAACATCGCCACCCTGCATGTTGAGCAGGACCAGCGCCGCCTGAAGGGGCGGGAAACTCGGGTTAAAGGCGGCATTTTCCGCATAGCGCCCGGTGACAATCGCGCCGGTTGCGGTCAGCAGCGCAACACCGGCGTGTGACTGGCTGTAAGGCGCGTGGCTGGCATTGGCAGCGGCAACCGCGGCCTGCACCAGTTCATCGCCTTCGGCTACATAGCCGTGATCCACGCTGTCCATCAGGAAGGTCGTGATGTCCAGATCGCGCGGTCCAAAGGCATCCGGCAGATAATCGGCCAGGGTGCTGACCGCGCGTTGTGGCAGGCTGATGCGAATGTTCGTGCCGCTGTTCAGCTCGTTCATAAACTGACGGCAGTGACCGCACGGTGTGTAGTTAACGGTGATCGTCTCAAGCTGACTTTCGCCACGCAGCCACGCATGGGTAATGGCGCTCTGCTCGGCGTGAACCGTCTGCTGCAAAGGCGTACCGGTAAATTCCATGTTGGCCCCGAAGTACCAGTTGCCGCTGACGCCACGGGCGATAGCCCCGACGTTAAAATGCGACACGGTAGCAACGGCACAGGCCGCCGCCAGGGGCAGCAGCGCCAGCGCCAGAGCATCGGCATCCATCTGTGTCTGTTGCTGCAGTGAGGCGACCTGGTCGGCGCTCAGCACCGCCTGAAAGCCAGGATCGTCCAGCAGCGGAGAGAGTGCGGTTTGCAGCGTTGACGGCAATGCCTCAAAGGCAGAGAGGAAACGGGATTGCATGTGAGCCTCATTAGATTCAGCAGGGCGATGTGCCAGTCACCGGTTTATATGTGATCCACATCGCTCTGACAATGTAACCTGTGTTGCATGTTTCAACTTTGCGAGATCTCTCGCAAACTTTCAGCCAAACCAGTGCAGCAGCAGCGGAAAAATAAACGGCGCCAGCAGTGAGGTGATGATGCCGCAGATCACCAGCGCCAGTGAGCTGAATGCCCCTTCCTGATAGTCGAGTTCAGCGGCGCGCGCTGTGCCGAGTGCGTGCGACGCGTTACCTATCGCCAGTCCGCGCGCTGCCTTAGATTTCACGCCAAGCAGATTCAGCACGGTATGTCCGAACACCGCACCCAGTACTCCGGCAATCAGCACGCAGATGGCGCTGATGGCGGGAATGCCGTGCAGTGAACCGGAGACGGCCATCGCAATGGGCGTGGTAACGGATTTAGGTATGATGGTAGCGGCGATTTCAGGCGTGGCACCCATCCACAGAGCAATAGCGGTGCCAGAGGTCATGGCGGTCACACTGCCGATAAAGCAGACGCCAATAATCGATTTCCAGCGGGCACGGATCTGATGCATCTGCTCATACAGCGGCAGGGCCAGCGCGACAACAGCCGGTTGCAGCAGCTGATTAAGAATCTGACTGCCCGCGAAATAGCGCGAATAGGGCAGCTGCAACAACAGCAGAATCGGGATAATAATCGCCATCGCCACCAGCAGCGGATTAAGCAGCGAGATTTTCAGCCGTATCGCCAGTTTGCGCGCCAGAAAAAATGCCGCCAGCGTCAGTGGCAGTGACCACCATATTTCACTCATCGCCTGACTCCCCGGCCGGACGGCGACTATGAAGCTGGTGGGCGCTTACGCCGACAATAGAGAGAACCAGGAAGGTGCTGACGACGCAGGAGATCACGATAGGGCCAAACTGCGCGGTCAGAATATCGGTGTAGCTCATTACCCCGACGCTGATCGGCACAAACAGCAGCGCCATATAGCGAATCAGCAGATGGCAGCCCGGTTTAACCCAACTGACAGGCAGGATCTGCGAGGCGAGCAGGGCAAACAGAATTAACATCCCAAGGATGCTGCCAGGCAGTTTGATGGGCAGCAGCGAGGCGATGCCGATTCCGGCGTATAGGCAGAGATAAATGATGATAAAGGCGCGAAGATAGCGCCCGCAGACAGACAGCACGGTGAGCATGGCAGGCTCCTGTTTTCACTGAGCTTCATCATACGCATTAACCGCTTAGCGTGCTAGCGATCACATTTATGCAGCGGTGTGGCCGTAGCAGATACAGATTTTCAGGGGCGGGAGTGGAATGGAAGCGGTGCACATTCAGAGCGAGGAGTGATAGCCCTTCGCGCCCGTGATGAGGCACGAAGGGTTTGAGAACGGCACTGCGCTAAGCGGTTAAAGCCGCAGAATGCAGAGTGTTACTTAACGGGCATTCCCGGCACAGCACCGCTGTCGACGGACAGCACAAACAGATCTTTGCCGCCAGGACCCGCTGACAGCACCATGCCTTCAGAAATACCAAAGCGCATTTTACGCGGCGCGAGGTTGGCCACGATAATGGTCATTTTACCGACCAGCACAGAGGGATCGGGATAGGCGGCGCGGATACCCGAGAAGATCTGACGCTTTTCACCGCCCAGGTCGAGCTGCAGGCGCAGCAGCTTGTCCGAACCCTCAACCAGTTCCGCCTGCTCAATCAGCGCCACGCGCATATCAACTTTGGCGAAATCGTCGATGGTGATGGTGTCACCTACCGGCGAATCTGCCAGCGGGCCGCTTGCGGCCGGTGCACTGGCGGCAGCGGCATCCTCTTTCGAGGCCTCAATCAGTCCTTCAACCTTTGCCATCTCAATGCGGCTGTAGAGCGCTTTGAATGGCGCAACCTGGTGGTCCAGCAGCGGTTGCGCGATAGCATCCCAGCTCAGTTCGCAGTTCAGGAAGCCTTCTGCACGGGCGCTCAGTGACGGCAGCACCGGCTTCAGCCAGGTCATCAGAATGCGGAACAGGTTAATGCCCATTGAGCAGATCGCCTGCAGATCGGCATCACGGCCTTCCTGCTTCGCCACCACCCACGGAGCCTGCTCATCGACATAGCGGTTCGCCAGGTCAGCCAGCGCCATGATCTCACGGATAGCACGGCTGTATTCACGACCGGCCCAGGCGTCACCAATCTTCTCTGACGCGTCCACAAAGGTCTGATAGAGCGCCGGATCGGCCAGCTCAGCCGCCAGTTTGCCGTCAAAGCGTTTAGTGATAAAGCCCGCGTTACGTGACGCCAGGTTAACCACTTTGTTGACGATGTCGGCGTTTACGCGCTGGACGAAATCTTCCAGATTCAGGTCGATATCGTCGATACGTGAAGAGAGTTTCGCCGCGTAGTAGTAACGCAGGCTGTCCGCATCCAGATGCTGCAGCCAGGTGCTGGCTTTAATAAAGGTGCCGCGCGACTTCGACATCTTGGCACCGTTGACGGTGACATAGCCGTGCACAAACAGATTGTTCGGTTTGCGGAAGTTGCTGCCTTCCAGCATCGCTGGCCAGAACAGGCTGTGGAAGTAGACGATATCTTTACCGATGAAGTGATAGAGCTCGGTAGTGGAGTCTTTACGCCAGAATTCATCGAAGTCGATGTCGCCGCGCTTGTCGCACAGGTTCTTGAACGAGCCCATGTAGCCGATAGGCGCATCCAGCCAGACATAAAAATATTTGCCTGGCGCGTCCGGAATTTCAAAGCCGAAGTAAGGCGCGTCGCGGGAGATATCCCACTGCTGCAGGCCCGATTCGAACCACTCCTGCATTTTGTTCGCCACCTGATCCTGCAACGCACCCGAGCGGGTCCAGGCCTGCAGCATGGCGCTGAACGAGGGCAGATCAAAGAAGAAGTGTTCAGAGTCGCGCAGAACCGGCGTCGCGCCAGAGACCACCGATTTTGGCTCGATCAGCTCGGTCGGGCTGTAGGTCGCGCCACACACTTCGCAGTTATCGCCATACTGATCGGCAGATTTACATTTCGGGCAGGTGCCTTTTACAAAACGGTCCGGCAGGAACATCCCTTTTTCCGGATCGTAAAGCTGGGAGATGGTGCGGTTTTTAATGAAACCGTTCTCTTTCAGACGGCCATAAATCAGCGCAGAAAGCTCACGGTTTTCGTCGCCGTGGGTCGAGTGATAGTTGTCATAGCTGACGTTGAAACCGGCAAAGTCGGCCTCATGCTCGCTTTTCATTTCTGCAATCATCTGCTCCGGTGCAATCCCTAACTGCTGAGCTTTCAGCATGATAGGCGTGCCGTGCGCATCATCGGCGCAGATGAAATAAACCTGATTGCCACGCATTCGCTGATAACGCACCCAAATGTCGGCCTGGATATGCTCGAGCATGTGGCCGAGATGGATTGATCCGTTCGCGTAAGGCAGTGCGCACGTTACCAGAATTTTTTTAGCGACTTGAGTCATAGTTTGCGTAGCTTTCTGTTGATTGAAAAAACGGGCTTAGATGGTAACTGAAGGCTTCTCCTGCGTAAACACAAGGGATTCACCCCCTCCGGTCACCGCAGATCCACGAGCATCTGATATCATTGACAATACATCGCTGAAACACAGCGTAAGCACAGCAGAAATAAGGAGTAGGGGATGACAGCACAATCCCGGGAACCGCAGACGCCAGAAGGCCTGCGCGCCATCGTGGCTGGCGTATTGAGAAGCTTTGAGCATCCGACCCTTAAGCAGAATCTCACCGCCCTGAAGGCGTTACATCACGTGGCACAGCTTGACGGTACGCTGCATGTGGAGCTGCTGATGCCGTTTGCCTGGGCCAGCGGGTTCGACGTCCTGAAAGAGCAGGTCAGCGCCGAACTGCTGCGTCAGACCGGCGCGAGTGCCATCGACTGGCGACTCAGCCATGACATTGCCACCCTGAAACGGGTGAAAAACCAGGCGGGCGTCAACGGCGTGAAAAATATTATTGCGGTCAGCTCTGGCAAAGGCGGCGTGGGTAAATCCAGCACCGCCGTGAACATGGCGCTGGCGCTGGCAGCAGAGGGGGCGCGGGTCGGCATTCTTGACGCCGACATTTATGGCCCGTCAGTGCCGAACATGCTTGGCACCCAGGATCAACGGCCTACCTCGCCGGATGGCACCCACATGGCGCCGATCATGGCGCACGGGCTGGCAACCAACTCTATTGGTTATCTGGTCACGGACGACAATGCCATGGTGTGGCGCGGGCCGATGGCCAGCAAAGCGCTGATGCAGCTGCTGAACGAGACGCTGTGGCCTGAGCTGGATTATCTGGTGCTGGATATGCCACCCGGTACCGGCGACATTCAGCTGACACTGGCGCAGAACGTACCGGTCACCGGCGCGCTGGTGGTGACTACGCCGCAGGATATCGCCCTGATTGATGCCCGCAAAGGGCTGGTGATGTTTGAAAAGGTTAATGTGCCGGTACTTGGTGTGGTGGAAAACATGAGCCTGCATGTCTGCAGTCAGTGTGGCTTCCATGAGCCGATTTTCGGCACTGGCGGCGCACAGAAACTGGTAGAGGATTACCAGACGCAGCTGCTGGCCCAGCTGCCGCTGCACATTGACCTGCGCGAAGATCTCGATGAAGGTCAGCCGACAGTGATTCGCCGGCCCGATAGCGAGTTTACCGCGCTTTATCGCCAGCTGGCCGGACGCGTTGCTGCCCAGCTTTACTGGCAGGGCGAAGTCATCCCCGGCGACATCGCCTTCCGCGCGCTTTAAGCACGACCCGACCCGCTGGCATATTGCGAGGCCAGCGGGTAGTGCATTAACACGTAGCCGCCATGTTCGCCTTCGCCCTGTGAAATCATCTTCCAGCCATGTTTCAGGTAAAAGGCCTGCGCCGCTTTATTCTTCTGCAGGCACTTTAGCGCACCGGTTGAGGTAAAGCGCGCCTCTGCCGCCTTAAGCAAAGCGCTGCCCACGCCGCGCCCCTGCCAGTCAGGATCGACATAGAGGCTGTGCAGGAAGTTATCGTTCTCCAGCAGGCCGGCAAATCCCACCCGCTGTCCGTCAGCTTCCGCGACCAGCACGGTTTCACCCAGGATTACCCCATCAAAATCTTCCAGCTGCCACTCGCTGCCGTCCAGCCAGCGCCAGTTATGCCGACGCGCCGCCAGAAACAGCGTACGCAGAAAAGGACGATCGGCTTCAGTAAACGGACGAATCTCCACAAGTCAGCTCCCTTTTAATCCGGTCTTACAAAACTAGCAGCGATTCGCGGAGAGGGGCGGAAAAGATAAAGCGGGTTAAATGTCACGTAAATCGCTGTACACTGCCTGCCGGGCCAGAGAGCATCAGGCTCTTAGCGTTTGATAGCTTTCGTTAATCAAATTGATAACGACTGCATATTAGATGTTGGCCCGGAAATTATGTAACCTGCATCACATATTTTAACGGAGGCCACCAGATGTCTATTATCAATACCAAAATCAAGCCGTTCAAAAACGCAGCATTCAAAAACGGCGAATTCATCGACGTAACCGAGAAAGACGTTGAAGGTAAATGGAGTGTGTTCTTCTTCTATCCAGCTGACTTCACCTTCGTCTGCCCGACCGAGCTGGGCGACGTGGCTGATCACTACGAAGAGTTCCAGAAACTGGGCGTAGATATCTACTCCGTTTCTACCGATACCCACTTTACCCACAAAGCCTGGCACGGTTCTTCTGACACCATCGCGAAAATCCAGTACACGATGATCGGTGACCCGACTGGCGCGCTGACCCGTAACTTCGAAATCATGCGCGAAGACGAAGGTCTGGCTGACCGTGGTACCTTTATCGTTGACCCGGAAGGCGTTATCCAGGCAATCGAAATCACTGCTGAAGGCATTGGCCGTGACGCCTCTGACCTGCTGCGCAAAGTGAAAGCGGCTCAGTACGTGGCTTCTCACCCAGGTGAAGTGTGCCCGGCTAAATGGAAAGAAGGTGATGCAACACTGGCTCCGTCTCTGGACCTGGTTGGCAAAATCTAATTCCGCTTCGGCCTTTCGACCATTCTCCAATCGGGTGCTGCGGCACCCGATTTTTTGACCAGGATATCACTATGCTCGACACAAATCTGAAAACCCAGCTCAAGGCTTACCTTGAGAAATTAACCAAACCTGTTGAGTTGATTGCCACGCTGGACGAAGGTGCAAAATCAACCGAGATCCGTGAACTGTTGGTTGATATCGCCGGTTTGTCTGACAAAGTCAGCTTCCGCGAAGAGAACGATCGTCAGGTGCGTAAGCCCTCATTTCTGATCACCAACCCAGGTTCGAACAGCGGCCCGCGTTTTGCCGGTTCACCTCTGGGTCACGAATTTACCTCACTGGTGCTGGCACTGTTACAGACCGGTGGGCATCCGTCGAAAGAAGCACAAAGCCTGCTGGATCAGATTGCCGCGCTGGACAGCGACTTCCATTTCGAAACCTACTATTCACTCTCATGCCATAACTGCCCTGACGTCGTACAGGCGCTGAACCTGATGGCGGTGATTAACCCGCGCATCAGCCACACCGCTATCGACGGTGGCCTGTTCCAGAACGAGATTCAGGAACGTAACGTGATGGGCGTGCCAGCGGTTTACCTCAATGGTAAAGAGTTTGGTCAGGGTCGCATGAGCCTGGCGGAAATCGTCAGCAAAGTGGATACCAATGCCGACAAACGTGCAGCGGAAGAGCTGAACAAGCGTGACGCGTATGAAGTCCTGATTATCGGCAGCGGCCCGGCGGGCGCAGCGGCAGCCATCTACTCAGCACGTAAAGGTATCCGTACCGGCCTGCTGGGTGAGCGTTTTGGCGGCCAGGTGCTGGACACGGTCGATATCGAAAACTATATCTCCGTACCGAAAACCGAAGGGGCAAAACTGGCCGGTTCACTGCGCGCACACGTGGATGATTACAACGTGGACGTCATTGAAAGCCAGAGCGCCATCAAACTGATCCCGGCAGCGAAAGAGGGCGGAATGCACGCCATCGAAACCGCCTCCGGCGCAGTATTGAAATCACGCAGCATCATCCTGGCGACCGGCGCACGCTGGCGTAACATGGGCGTGCCGGGTGAAGAAGAGTATCGCACCAAAGGCGTGACCTACTGCCCACACTGCGATGGCCCGCTGTTTAAAGGCAAACGCACGGCGGTGATCGGCGGCGGTAACTCCGGCGTGGAAGCGGCCATCGATCTGGCCGGTATCGTTGAACACGTTACGCTGCTGGAGTTTGCCGGTGAGATGCGCGCCGATCAGGTGCTGCAGGATAAGCTGCGCAGCCTGAAGAACGTGGATGTGATCCTGAACGCCCAGACCACCGAAGTGAAAGGCGACGGTACCAAAGTCACCGGCCTGCACTATATCGATCGCACGACGCAGACCACTCATGAGCTGCCGCTCTCCGGTATCTTCGTTCAGATTGGTCTGTTGCCAAACACCCCATGGCTGGAAGGTGCGGTTGAGCGCAACAAAATGGGTGAGATCATCATCGATGGTAAATGCGAAACCAGCCTGAAAGGCGTGTTCGCCGCGGGCGACTGCACCACCGTACCGTACAAGCAGATCATCATCGCCAGCGGCGAAGGTGCTAAAGCCTCACTGAGTGCTTTTGACTATCTGATTCGTACCAAATCGGCAGAGTAACATTTAGTTAGCCATACAATAGCCCTTCAGCACGTGTGCTGAGGGGCTTTTTTGTTAATAGCCCGCCAGCGTCATCAGCATCATCCAGATTGGCGTTGTAACCGCCGCAAACACGGTAGAAAAGAGCATGCTCGCCGCCGCCGGGCCGGTAATGACATTAAACTTCTGCGACATCAGATAGACGTTAACCCCGACTGCCATCGATCCCAGCAGCACCACCACTTTACTCTCCAGCGGCGGCAGATCGGTCAGCCACGCGATAGCCCATACCGTCATCGGTTGCAGCACCAGCTTCAGCAGGCAGATGGTATAGCTCTCTTTTAAGCCATCCCGCACCCGATAGTGCGCCAGGCTCATGCCCAGCGTCACCAGCGACAAGGGTGCGGCCAGTGAGGCCAGCATCTTTAGCGGTTCAGCGGCCAGCAGCGGCAAGGGACGTTGCAGAAAGCTCCAGGCTGTACCGCTGAGAATACCGATGATCAGCGGATTCTTCAGCACGCCGAGCAGGGTGCGCCAGAGTCCTTCCAGCGAGAAGCTGCCCTGTTTTGCCCACTCGACCGAAACGGTCAGTAAGGTCCAGAGGATCAGGCTGTTAAACACCAGCACCAGCGCCACCGGGGGCAGGGCTTCTGGCCCCAGCAGCACCGTGGCCACCGGGATCCCCAGCATGACGTTATTGGAAAAGATGCCGCCCAGCGCAAAAACCGACGCCGCTACGCCATCCAGATTAAACAGCCTTGTTGCCAGCAGTCGTCCCACGATAAACACCAGCAGGCAACTGCCGAAAAAGGCCAGCAACAGGCGCGCATCCACCGGCGGACTTTGCGAGAAGGTGCTCATCACCCGAAACAGCATGCAGGGCAGGGCAACGTTAAACACAAAGCGGTTCATCCCTTCGCTGATGCTGGCGGGCCATTTCCCGAGGCGCGTCAGGCAGTACCCCAGCAGGATCAGGATAAATAGCGGGGCTGACAGGTAAATTTGATGGCTTAAGCTTTCAAACAGCAGTGGCATAGAGAGAGTCTGGTCAGACGATGATTAGTTACCAGACTAACAAATTGCTAACTAACTGTTAACCTGAACTGTGTCCGGAATGACCGTTGCCGGGACGCTAACCTAACCAGCGGCGCGCCTGCCGATCGCTGATGTCGCGATAATAGACCCGGTGAATAATTTCGCCACAGCCTGTGCAACGGGCGGAGATATAGGTGGAGAGGTACTGTCTGCCATTGGGTGCCACGGCACCCCTGCGTTCAATATTAATATCCTGCCATCGATGGCGGTGTGGAATAAGCGCTAAAAATCGCATCATACATCCTGAATAGTATGAAGTTCCGCTTCAGGAGTTTTCTGACTCCATGAAATAAAGTGTTTTTTACGATGATGCTGCAAGCAGGTTAATTATTATGGGATAACCAGAGTCACTGCGGGAAATATTACCTATCCGGGTAATAAGCGGGGCTACCTATAAAGAGGTATCTCGTTAACCCGCAGCATTAAGCCTTTTTTTGCACCCTCAGGCGTTGATCGGGATCATGTGAATTGTTTCAGCTCTGATTATTTCCCAGGCGGGAGTCGCTTGCTTTCGCTGCGCGGCTTGCCTATGCTGCAAGCCGTAATACGACTCGGGGTGCCGCTTTCCACACGGAAAGGGCTGAGAAAAACCCGCTGACCTGAACTGGATAATGCCAGCGTAGGGAAGTCTGATGCCTGACCGCATTCGCCTTCTTGTTCGCCGGTTGGGAGCTACGATGACACATCAATCTCAACACCTTTCTGCCGCGCACTTCGCGCACTTCGCGCACTTCGCGCCCATTCTGCACGCTTTCCGCCGCCAGTCACCGCTGGTGCACTGTATGACCAATGACGTGGTCCAGAACTTCACCGCCAACGTGTTGCTGGCACTCCATGCCTCACCGGCGATGGTGATCGATGCCGCTGAGGCCGCCCAGTTCAGTAGCATGGCCGATGCACTGCTGATTAACGTGGGCACCTTAACCCGCGAGCGCCAGCAGGCGATGCAGGCTGCGGTCACCGCGGCTAATCAGGCGGGCACGCCCTGGACACTCGATCCGGTTGCCGTCGGCGCGCTGACGCTGCGCAGTGACTTCTGCCAGCAGTTGTTAAGCCAGCAACCGGCGGTGATTCGGGGGAATGCGTCAGAGATTCTGGCGCTGGCACAACAGGCCAGCGGCGGGCGCGGTGTCGACACGCTGCATCAGGCGGATGCAGCACTCGATGCGGCCCAACAGCTCGCGGAAACCTGGAGCACGCTGGTGGTCGTCACCGGTGAAGTGGACTACGCCACCGATGGTCAGCGACTCCTTGCTGTACACGGTGGAAGCCCCTTAATGACACGGGTAGTCGGGACCGGCTGCGCCCTCTCGGCAGTGGTGGCGGGTTTCAGCTCTCTGCCTGGCGATCGGCTGATGAATGTCGCGGCCGCCTGTCAGGTGATGGCGCTGGCGGGTGAAAAGGCGGCGGCGCAGGCTGCCGGACCCGGCAGCTTTGCCACGGCGTTTATTGATGCACTCTGGACGCTGGAGGGTAATCATGAAACGTATTAACGCTCTGACGATTGCGGGTACCGATCCCAGCGGCGGCGCAGGGATTCAGGCCGATCTCAAGACCTTCTCGGCTCTGGGAGCCTATGGCACCAGCGTCATCACCGCGCTGGTGGCACAGAACACCTGCGGCGTGCAGTCGGTTTATCGCATTACGCCTGACTTTGTGGCCGCCCAGCTCGATTCGGTGCTCAGTGATGTGCGCATCGACAGCGCAAAAATTGGCATGCTGTCAGAAACGGCTATCGTGGAGCAGGTTGCGGCCCGGCTGAGCAATGCGGCAATCCCGTTTATCGTGCTGGACACGGTCATGGTTGCGAAAAGTGGTGATGCGCTGCTCTCGCCAGACGCCGTAGCCAGTGTACGAGAGCTGTTATTGCCGCAGGTCTCGCTGATCACGCCTAATCTGCCGGAAGCGGCGGCGTTGCTGGATTGCGCCATTGCGGCAGATGAAGAGGAGATGCGCGAGCAGGGACGGGCATTGCTGGCACTGGGCTGTCAGGCCGTACTGATGAAGGGCGGTCACCTTACGGCGGCGGAGAGCCCGGACTGGCTGATCACGCACTCAGCAGAGCAGCGATTCAGTACGCCGCGGGTGAATACCCGTCATACGCACGGCACCGGCTGTACGCTGTCGGCAGCCTTAGCCGCGTTGCGACCACGTCATGCTGACTGGGCAGAGACGATTGGGGAAGCCAAAAACTGGTTACAGCAGGCGTTGCTACAGGCGGATTCGCTGGAGGTCGGGAAGGGTATCGGGCCGGTTCACCATTTTCATCAATGGTGGTAACTACGAAGGCCCGCATCGACCTGGTAATCAGGTGGTACGGGCGGTTTCAGGTTCAGGGTGCTTCAAACCAGGCGCTGTTACGCTCGGCAATCGGGGTGATAGAGAAGATCATCTCCTGCAGATGACGACACATTGCCGCTTCGGCTGCATCGGCGTCATGACGCTTCAGCGCCGCAAAAATCTCTTCATGCTGCTCAATCAGCTTGTCCGGTGGAGAGACTTCACTCAGCGTCAGAAACCGCACCCGGTCCATGGCCGCTTTGATGTTCTCCACCGTTTCCCAGGCCAGCTTACAGTCAATGCTTTCAGCAATCAGGCGATGAAACTCATCGTCCAGAGTGAGAAAAGCCTGGCTGTCATGCCGTTCAGCGGCCATGCGCTGTAGCTGCAGGTTATGCTCCAGTGCCATCAGAGCCGGATCATCAATCTCCAGTGCCGCACGGCGAACCACCGACACCTCGACTGCCTCCCGGATAAAGCGGCCATCCGCCACCCGCTTAGCGGAGATTTTGCGCACGAAAGTGCCACGCTGCGGCAATACCTGTACCAGTCCGGCTTCGGCCAGCTTGATGAACGCTTCACGCACCGGCTGGCGTGAAACGTTGAAGCGCGCGGACACCTCTTTTTCCGAGAGCAGCGAGCCCGGCTGAATTGCGCAGGTGACGATATCTTTGCGCAGATACCGGTAAATCTGCTGATTTACCGGTTCGCTGGTAGTAATGGTATAGGCGATCGACATGCAGCAATATCCATATTACGGCTGGCCGGGGCCAGCGCGATGGGAAAGTGTCAGTCTAATCAGCGCGCTGCATCTGCGCCAGCGCTTTGTCACCAGGCTGTTATGCCTGGCTCATACACTGTTGCACCGTCGCCCGCGCGCCCTGAGTCGTCAGTTGCTGGTAATACGTCGTCAGTCGGGCCACCAGATCGGCGTTCTGCGCCAGATCGTCGCCAAAGATGTCGCGCAGACCCAATAGTGCACGGACACGCGCTTCGCCTTCTTCGCTACCGGCAACCGTCTCTGCCAGCGTGGCTTTCAGCGGATCGCGGATCTCAATCGGCTGACCCTGCTCATTGACGCCGCCGATATAGCGCATCCAGCCCGCCACGCCCAGCAGCAGCAGGTCGCAGCGGCTGCCGCGCTGCAGATGCCAGCGCAGGCTGTCGAGCATGCGTTGTGGCAATTTTTGCGATCCGTCAGTGGCGATTTGATATGTACGATGTTTAATGGCACGGTTTTCGTAACGGGCGATCAGCGAATCGGCGTAGGCGTTGAGATCCACGCCCTGGGTACGCAGCGTCGGCGCCTGCTCATCAATCATCAGTGAACGGGCGGCGGCGCGGAAATGGGGATCGGCCACGCAGTCACTGATGTACTCATAACCGGCCAGAAAGCCGAGATAGGCCAGGAAAGAGTGGCTGCCATTCAGCATGCGCAGTTTCATCTCTTCATAGGGCAGAACGTCACTGACCAGTTCTGCGCCCGCTTTTTCCCACGCCGGACGGCCATTGACGAAGTTATCTTCAATCACCCACTGAAAGAAGGGCTCCGCTTCAACCGCAACCGGGTCGTCGGAACCCAGACGCTCGCTTAGTGCCGCAAACGCTGCATCGGTCATGGCCGGAACGATACGATCCACCATGGTGGAGGGGAAGGTAATGTGTTGCTGAATATAGTCTGCCAGGGCCGGATCCTGATGCTGTGCCAGTTGCACAACAACGTTGCGGGTCACGTGACCATTTTCCGGCATGTTGTCACAGGACATCACGCTAAAGGCAGGTAAACCCTGATCCCGTCGGCGGCGAATCGCGGCCAGAATCAGACCGGGCAGCGAACGCGGCGAATGCGGATTCTGCAGGTCATGCACGATGTCAGGGTGATCGGGATTTAAATTGCCACTGGCAGGCTGGTGGCAATAGCCTTTCTCGGTGACGGTCATGGAGATAATCGCCACCTCAGGCTGGCTCATGGCATTGATCACCGCCTCAATACCGTCACTTTTGCCGTGCAGTGCCTGAGTAATGACGCCAATCACCCGGGTATGCAATGAATCATCGGCCATCTCGGTGAGGGTATAAAGCAGCTGCTGCTCTCGCAGGGCCTCAATCAACGCACCGCTGTTGAGGTTCACTTCACAATAACCCCAGTCGCTGCCCTGTTCAGCCAGCTTATCGCTGCAGAGCGCCTGATGGGCGCGGTGAAATGCACCAAAACCGATATGTACCATGCGGGTTTTTAACTGGCTGCGGTCGTAAGCGGGGCGCTTGACCTCAGCGGGCAGGCGATCAATCTGTAACATAGTCCATCCTTATGGCAAACGGGGCGCAAAGCGCCCCGAAATCATACATCTGTTAGCGAAACAACACTCAGACCGAAACCGGTTTATCCTGGGTTTTCGGACTGCGAATCACAAATAACACCAGGAAGGCACCCAGCGCGGCGACACAGCCCGCCAGGATAAAGGCGCTATCGAATTTACCGGTGTGATGAACAATAAACCCGGTGACGATGGGCCCGATGATGCCGGAGAGGCTACCCACCAGATGGATAAAGCCGCTGATGCTGCCGATACGGCTCTTGTGCACCACATCCTGAATAATCGCCCAGTAGATTGCGCCGGTGATATAGAGAAAGAAAATCGACACCGACATCATAATTACCGCAGGCACCACATCTTTTATCGTACCCGCCAGCGCCACACAAATTGCGGCGGCCAGCAGTGAGACCACCAGCACAATTTTACGGGACAACAACAGCTTGCCGGTGATGTTAAAGATCTTATCGGAGATCCAGCCACCCAGCGCCAGGCCAACGAAACCGACGATCCACGGGATCATGGTGGTGATGCTCATCGATTTGATATCCAGGCCGTGCGCCTGCACCAGGTAGGCCGGGAACCAGCTCAGGAAGAAGAACAGAATGTAGTTGTAGCAGAAGAAGGCAAAAGCGGTGACCAGGATAATCGGCTGGCGCAGGTAGTAGCCAAACGGATGTGACGTTTCCGACAGATCAACTTCATCATTCGGGTTCGTTGCTTTCAGGCGATCAATCAGCAGACGTTCCTCTTCGCTGACGCGCTTGCTCTTCGCCGGATTGTCAGCGGCGAAGAAGAGCCAGAACGCCATCCACACCAGACCGATGCAGCAGACAATCACGAACGCCGGACGCCAGCCATAGGCGAGCGCCAGATAACCAATGATCGGGCCAGCGACCGCACCACCTAAAGGTGATCCGGCACTCAGTAAGCCCATGGCCGTCGCGGCCTGTTTTTTCGGGAACCAGCCGTTAATCGCTTTGTTGGCCGAGGAGCAGATCGGGCCTTCAGCCATGCCGAACAGCACACGCAGGATCAGCAGTGACCAGAAGCCGGTGGCCAGTGCGGTCATGCCGCAGAAAATGGACCAGGCACCTACCGCCACGGCCAGCACGATTTTAGGGCCATAGCGGTCAGTGGCAAGGCCGCCAAGGAAGTTAAACAGGGCATAGCCAAAGAAAAAGCTGCCGAAGATCATGCCAAACTGCTCAGCATTGATCGCCAGATCTTTTTCCACCAGCGGCACCGTCAGCGACAGGGCGACACGATCGAGGTAGTTAATCATGTAAACCAGGAACAGCAGCAAAACGAGGGTCCAGCGCAGATTCTTGAACATACAAACTCCGTGATCTGTTTTATCTTTATAGTCATGCCGGCGGGTACGCACCGGCTGAGGAGACCTGGTGTTCAGCGGATAATTAACCCATCTGAAGTATGACTTTGCAGCAGGTGCGCGGATCTTTTTCAAACAGGGTCATCGCACGCTCAATCTCCTGCAGCGGGAAGTAGTGCGTGACCAGTTTCTCTGGCTGGATTAACCCTTTTTCCATCCATTCGATCACCTGTGGGAAACGATTGCTGTTAAGACGTGAGGTAAACAGCGACAGCTCCTTGCTGGTCAGGCTCTGCTGAGTAATGCTGCATGGCTCGCCGGAGAAGCCCAGCAGGCCGATGCGCGCGGCCGGTGAGGCGAGGGCAGCCGCTTCAGCCAGAATGGTGGGATGGCAGGCCGCGTCGATAATCAGCGTAGGCTGCACGCCCTCAAGCTGTGCCGCCAGCGGGATTTCGCTGTTATCGAACAGTTGATCGGCACCGCTCTGCTCTGCAAGTGCCAGCCTTTCCGGCAGGCGATCCACCACCATCACCTTTTTAACCTTATAGACGCCCTTCAGCACCTGAATCGCAGTGAGCCCCATCGGACCGGCACCGTAAATCAGTGCCACATCATCTGGCTGCGGTTTGAGAAACGCGGTGATATTGGCGGCGATAGTGAAAGGCTCAACCAGACTGGCGAGCCGATCGGGGATGCTCTCCGGCAGGGAAAAGGCATTTTTTGCCGGAGCCAGCGCAAACTCGCTGAAGCCGCCATCACGGTGCACGCCAATCACCTGCAGTGTGGTGCAGACATTGGGACGGCCCACCGAGCAGGGATAGCAGCTGCCGCAGCTCACCACCGGATCTACCGCCACGCGGTCGCCCAGCCGGGCCGGATCAACACCGTCGCCCACCGCGTCAATCACGCCGAAAAATTCGTGACCAATTACCCGTGGATATTTCGCGAACGGGTTATGCCCGTGCCAGATATGCACATCAGAGCCGCAGATACTGGCATAAGCCACTTTGACCCGGACTTCGCCCGCCGCAGGTTGTGGCAGCGGACGTTCAGCCACCACCAGTTCACCCGGCTGTTCAATAACAACGCTTTTCATCAGCTTCTCCTTACCAGTTCCACAGGGTGCCATCTTCAAGACGGGCGACCGGGAGATAGGCAGGTTCATAGGGATATTTCGACGCCAGTTTCTCGTTGAATTCAATGCCGAGACCGGGTTTGTCGCCTGGATGCATGTAGCCCTGGTCAAAGGTCCAGTTAGCATCAAACAGCTCCATCATCTGTTCGGAGAAGCCCATGTACTCCTGCACACCGAAGTTCGGCACCCAGAGGTCAAAGTGCAGTGCAGCCGCCATGCAGACAGGGGAGAGATCAGAAGGACCGTGCGAGCCGGTGCGCACCTGATAGAGCGAGGCAAAATCAGCGATACGCCGCATACCGGTAATGCCGCCCGCATGCGTAATGGTGGTGCGGATGTAGTCGATCAGCTGTTCTTCAATCAGCTGCTTACAATCCCAGATGCTGTTGAACACTTCACCCACGGCAATCGGCGTAACGGTATGCTGGCGGATCAGGCGGAAGCACTCCTGATTCTCAGCAGGCGTCGGATCTTCCATCCAGAACAGGCGATAATCTTCCACGCTCTTGCCAAAACGCGCCGCTTCAATCGGCGTCAGGCGATGATGCATGTCATGCAGCAAGTGCTCGTCGAAACCAAACTTGTCACGGATGGCGGCGAACAGTTTCGGGGTGAAATCGAGGTATTTCTCGGTTGACCAGAGCTGCTCTTCCGGCCAGTTGCCTTTGGTTGCAGGCTCATAGGCCAGACCTTTACCTTTCGCCATGCCGTAAGTGGTTTTCATGCCCGGAACGCCGCACTGCGCGCGAATCGCTTTGAAGCCCAGCTCTTTGTGCTTCGCGTAGTCATCCATCACTTCATCAATGGAGTGACCGGTGGTGTGGCAATAGACCATCACGCCGGTACGGGATGCACCACCCAGCAGCTGATACACCGGCATATTGGCGGCTTTGCCTTTGATATCCCACAGTGCCATATCGACGGCCGAGATAGCGGACATGGTGACCGGGCCACGACGCCAGTAAGCGCCCTTGTAGAAATATTGCCAGATGTCTTCGATCTGATGCGCATCGCGGCCAATCAGCTGCGGGCAGACGTGATCTTTCAGGTAGGAGGCGACCGGTAATTCACGGCCATTCAGCGTTGCGTCGCCAATGCCGGTCAGACCCTGATCGGTGGTGATCTTTACGGTGACAAAGTTTCTGCCTGCGCAGGTTACAAATACTTCTGCCTTAACAATTTTCATCCTGGTTGCCTTAAGTCAGCGTTCAATGATGAAAAAGTACGCTCTTTAATACTACCATACAAGTTAGGGTGGCAGAGTTGTGAACGGAATCACAGAGTGTTTACATTGCCTGAAAACGCCCGTTAAGGCGTGATAAAGCGAGGCAGCAGGAGGAATGTTACGGAGAAAATGGGCGCTAATGGGAGCAGAAGAAAAAGGGGCTTTCGCCCCTGATGTCGGTTCAGGCAAGCAGCGCGCACTGCGGCGGCAGGCGGCAGCTCAGCGCGCCCGCCATCACCTCAATCACAAATTCGCGCCCGGAAAGCGGCTCGCCATCGAGGTTAAAGGTCATCTCATGCGGCGAACGGATCGTCAGTGACTCCAGTTGCGTGGTCACGATGCCGGGATTGTCATCGTCGCCGGTCAGCGAGTGCAGCAGGGTAGGCAGCAACTCCTGCGCGGTGACAACACTGACGTCCAGTCGGCCATCGTTGATCAGGGCAGAAGGGCATAACCGCTGACCGCCGCCCGCCTGACGACCATTACCGATACCGATCACCAGCGCATCACCCTGCCAGGCGAAATCGGGGCCGCTGATCTCGCAGGTATCCGGTTTCAGCGTATCCATGCGCATCAGGCCGTGAATAAAGTAGGAGACGCCACCCAGCGCCGACTTCAGCTTTTCCGGGGTTTCAGTCGTGATTCGGGTGCCAAACCCGCCGGTCGCCATATTGATGAAGTAGTGGCTCTGGTTTACCCTGGCCAGATCGATGGCACTGGCTTTGCCCTGAATCGCCAGTCGCAGTGCCGGTTCCATCTCTTCCGGGATGCCGACGCTGGTGGCAAAATCGTTGGCGGTACCCAGCGGCAGGATGCCCAGCACCGGGCGATGATCCGCTTCAGAAGAAGCCAGCGCTGTCGCAATTTCATTGATGGTGCCATCGCCACCACCGGCCACCACGGTCGCGGCCTGCAGCGCAATGGCCTCTTTGACGTACCTATCGCCATCACCTTTTTCAAAAGTGACACGCACCGCAATGTCGAAGCCTTCTTCACGCAGGGTCGTAATAGCTTCGCGCAGATCATCATTACCCGCGCCTTTCCCATTCAGGATGAGCAGCGTAAGCGGTTTATTATCCATTTTGCGTTCCTTGAAGATCTACAGAGTAAGAAGGGATTTATAACACAGCTGCCAGCAGTAAATTATTGGCGAAAGAGAGAAAAAAGAAAACCCGCACGGGGGAGCCGGGCGGGTAAATGAGGTGGTTCCTGGTAAATCTGCCGTTTGTTGTTACTCGTTAGCAGCAGGCGGGACTATAAAGCAGCACCGCGCAAGGGTCTGTGATCCTGTTCTGATTTCCTCAAAATGTTTCCGTTGGTAAACGATTATGAGGGTCCCGGGTATCTTCACCATGATCAAAGTTGCGCAGCAGCAGTGCAAAACGCAGATCCACCTCCTCGGGCACCCGCAGCCAGACGCGATGGCCATCGCCCGGGGCAACTTCAGTGGGCTCACCACGTGCATTCTGCAGCGCGTCCAGCTGGCAATTCAGGTTCCCCTGAGGCGTCATGATCTCCACGCTGTCGTGCAGCATAAACTTATTCTTCACCGCCACTTCAGCCCATTCGCCCCGGCGTTCACCGGTGAATTCGCCGACAAACTGCTGGCGGTCGGACACCGAAAAGCCCTGCTGATAATTCTGGTAGCTGTCGTGAGTGTGGCGGCGCAGGAAGCCTTCGGTATAGCCACGATGTGCCAGGCCTTCCAGGGTTAACAGCAGTGAGGGATCAAACGGCTTACCGGCAGCGGCATCATCAATCGCCCGGCGATAAACCTGAGCGGTGCGGGCGCAGTAGTAGTAGGACTTGGTGCGTCCCTCAATCTTCAGCGAATGAACGCCCATCTCGCTGAGCCGCTCCACGTGCGCAACCGCGCGCAGATCCCGCGAGTTCATGATGTAGGTGCCGTGCTCATCTTCGAACGCGCTCATCACCTCGCCGGGCTTCATCTTCTCTTCCAGCAGAAACACCTTGTCGGTGGGCTGACCAACGCCCAGCGTTGGCGTCACATCCTGTACGGCGACAGGCGTGTGGATACCAACGATATTCCCCACCTCATCCTGTTGACCCTCCGCCACTTTATACTCCCAGCGGCAGGCGTTGGTGCAGGTTCCCTGATTCGGGTCGCGTTTGTTCATATAGCCGGAGAGCAGGCAGCGACCGGAGTAGGCCATGCAGAGTGCGCCATGGACAAAGACTTCCAGCTCCATCTCCGGGACCTGCTGGCGGATCTCGGCGATCTCCTCCAGCGACAGCTCACGTGATAGAATCACCCGGCTCAGCCCCATCTGCTGCCAGAATTTTACCGTGGCCCAGTTGACCGCATTGGCCTGCACCGACAGATGAACCGGCATCGTCGGGAAAGCGTCGCGCACCAGCATGATCAGGCCGGGATCGGACATGATCAGCGCGTCGGGCTGCATCGCCACTACCGGCGCTAAGTCACGAATAAAGGTTTTCAGCTTGGCGTTGTGCGGCGCAATGTTCACCACCACGTAGAATTTTTTACCCAGCGCGTGCGCTTCACTGATGCCCAGCGCGAGGTTTTCGTGGGTGAATTCGTTGTTGCGCACCCGCAGGCTGTAGCGCGGCTGGCCGGCATAAACGGCATCGGCACCATAAGCAAACGCGTAACGCATGTTCTTCAGGGTGCCAGCGGGGGAAAGCAGTTCGGGTTTCATGATTTTCTCACTGATGTCAGGTCAGCATGTCGCCTCAGGCGGCAGGTGCAGGGCAGTTAAGCCCTGCAAAAGGTGCGGAATTGTAGGCAGTGAGAAAAGGGAAGTAAATTGATCGGGATCAAACTAGATCAAATGACACGCATCGGCTTCCCAGCGATAGCCCATGCCGTAGACGGCGCGGATAAAAGGTTGCTCGCTGTCGAGAGTCTCCAGCTTGCGCCGCAGGTTCTTGATATGGCTGTCGATGGTGCGGTCCGTGACCACGCGGTAGTCATCATAAAGATGGTTGAGCAGCTGTTCGCGTGAAAAGACCTTGCCCGGCTCCAGCGACAGCGTTTTCAGCAGACGGAACTCCGCCGGCGTGAGATCCAGCGGCTTGTCGCGCCAGCTGGCGAAGAAGCGGCTCTCATCGACGCGAAGTAACGAGGCGCTTTGCGGCTCTTCCGCCGACCGTTTTACCCGGCGCAGAATCGTTTTAACTCGCGCCACTACTTCACGCGGGCTGAAGGGTTTACAGATGTAGTCATCCGCGCCCAGTTCCAGCCCCAGCAGCCGATCGATCTCCTCGATGCGGGCGGTGACCATAATGATCGGCAGCTCGGAATGACGACGGATTTCACGGCACAGCGTTAAACCGTCGGTGCCTGGCAGCATCAAATCCAGCAGCATCAGGTCGGGTGGCGTCTGGCGCACATACTCCAGCACCGCGTTACCGTCGGCGATGTGATGGGTACGGTAGTTCGAGGCATGCAGATAATCGATCATCAGCTGCGCCAGTTTCGGCTCATCTTCGACCACCAGAATCAGCGGGTCGTGGTTTTCCAGGCTCATAAGCGTCTACACAAGGGGAACATAGCGCAAGTGTAGCGCGATTTTCAGTCCACCTAAATCAGAGTGCGCCGCATGAATATCGCCGCCATGCGCGTCAGCGATATTTTTACAGATGGCCAGGCCCAGGCCCGAGCCACCGCTGGCGCGATTGCGCGAGCCTTCGGTGCGGAAGAAGCGCTCAAAAATCTGGGCCTGATGTTCCCCATCCACGCCAGGTGCGCTGTCATCAAACTCGATGCGCCAGTTGGGTGCCTCATAGTTCAGCGTCACTTCAACCCGGCCCCCGCTGTCGGTGTAGCGCAGGCTGTTCTCCAGCAGATTAGTGAACAACTGCATCAGGCGGTCGGGATCGCCAAAGAAGGGGGCGTTATCGGGCAGATTGAGTTTCAGCGTCAGCCCGTGTGCACGATAGCGTTCGGCAAAGCTGCCTGCCGTCACTTCCAGCAGCTGCACCAGATCGGTTGCCTGTTTGCGGTAGGCAAGGGCGCCCTCATCGGACAGCGACAGCTGATGCAGATCGTCGACCAGCTTGGTCAGCACCACCACTTCGCTTTGTAGCGAGGCGATCGCTTCCGGCGTCAGTTTGCGCACGCCATCCTGCATCGCTTCCAGTTCACCGCGCAGGATCGCCAGTGGTGTGCGTAATTCATGGGAGATATCGGCCATAAAGGCGCGGCGCATGCTCTCATTTTTCTCCAGCGAGCTGGCAAGGAGGTTAAAGTCCCTGGCCAGCTGGCCCAGCTCATCCCGGCTGCTGACCTCAACGCGGGTGGCAAAATTACCGGCCGCCAGATGATGGGTGCCGTCAACCAGTCGTTTGACCGGAGCCAGCAGACCGCGCGCCATCAGCCAGGTTGCTAGCGCCGCCAGCAGCGTGGACAGCCCGACGATAATCCAGCTGGTGCGCCGCTGCTGCTGATCAAAGTTAATGTCGGTGCTGCGCGTCAGCCGCTCCGGCGGCGAGCCGATGACCCAGCCGACCACTTTATTATTGCTGGTGGTGATATTGCGTCGCGTGCCTTCGGGCGGCACCGGCGATTTTGGCCCGGCCAGCACTTTATATTGCTGATCGAGGATCCAGAACTGGGTGCGCCAGCCGTGCGGCGGCAGCTGACTGTTACTGTCGGGATTCTGCTCCAGCGAACGCAGCATGGTGAACACCAGCCGGTCGTTGTGGCGCAAAAAATCCCAGTTACCGTGCTGCTCATACTGATCGGCCAGGGCATCGCTGAGCAGATTTAACCGCTGCTCGTTGCCGCGCTTAATGTAGTCGACAAAGCCATGCTCGAAACTGAGGCGAACTCCCCAGTGCATGGTAATCAGCACCAGCATGCAGGTGGCGAAAATCGCCATAAACAGTTTGGCCCCGATGCCCAGGCGCAGGTTATCTCTCATTTTTTTCTCCGGCGTCGCAAATCAACGTTGGTACTCACCTGTGGCGGCACGCGCCAGAACACCAGCGCGGGCAGGATGATAATCAGCGACATGCAAAGGTAGGTATAAATAAACATCTGATGTTCCGCCGTGCTGTTCGCTGCGCTCTCCTGAGCAAATGCCCCCAGCAGCAGCCCGGCCACGGTAACGCCAATACTCATCGACAGCTGCATAATCATCGACAGCATGCTGTTGCCGCTGGACGCCAGCTCATCGGGCAGCTCCTTCAGCGTCAGGGTATTCATTGAGGAGAAACGGATAGCGTTGACCATGCCCTGCAGAAACAGCACCAGTGGCAGCAGCCAGACCCAGCCCAGAATTGCCACCAGCGGGAACAGCAGGACCACCAGCGCCAGCGCCACGGTCGACATCACCAGCACGTTGCGGTAGCCATAAAGATTGACGATGCGCACCACAATGCGTTTCATCCCCATATTCCCCAGCACCATCGGAATCATCATCAGACCGGCGTGAAACGGGCTGTAACCCATGCCGAGCTGCAGAAAGATAGGCGTCATAAAGGGCAGCATGCCGCTGCCGATGCGGCCGGTAAAACTGCCAAGCAGGCCGATGGAGTAGATGCGATTATCAAACAGCTTCAGGCTGAACAGCGCATTATCATTGCTGCGCGCATGCATCAGGTAGAACAGCAGAGAGAACATACCAATGAGGATCATGGCACCCAGCAGCAGCGGAGAGCCGCCACTGCTGCGCTGACCATCCAGCGCCAGCGTCAGGGTTGCCATTCCGGCGGCCAGCAGGATAAAACCGCCGAAATCAAAGCGCCGCGTCTGCATGCTGTAGTTGGGCATCAGCATCAGGGTGGCGATAGCGCCTGCAATGCCGACCGGGATATTGATCAGAAAGATCCAGTGCCAGCTGGCGTACTCCACCAGCACACCGCCCAGCGCCGGACCCAGCAGCGGACCGATCTGGCCGGGCAGAGTGACAAACGTCATGGCGGACATATACTGCTCGCGCGGCACGATTTTCATCACCGTCAGACGACCCACCGGCACCATCATTGCCCCGCCAATCCCCTGAACCACCCGCGACAGCACCAGCTGATCGAGGGTGCCGGAGAGGGCGCACAGCAGTGATCCCAGGCTGAACAGCACAATGGCGCAGAAGAAAATGTTGCGCACGCCAAAGCGATCGGCCAGCCAGCCGCTGACCGGCAGCATCACCGCTACCGTCAGCACGTAATAGACGATGACCGAGTGCATGTGCAGCGGGCTGACACCCAGATCGTGCGCCATCGACGGGATCGCGGTATTCACGATGGTGGTATCCAGCGTCTGCATAAAGAAGCCGATGGCAACAATCCACAGTTGCCAGCGGACATTAGTGCTTTGCGTACTCATCGATCCCCCCGATAAAGGCGTCACGTCCGATGCCTGCTGCTGCCATACCTGTTACGGCTGCTGCGCGGCGGCCAGCGGGCGTTTTTTACGGCGCAACTTATCCATCATTAAATAGACCACCGGTGTGGTGTAGAGCGTCAGCAGCTGGCTCATCACCAGCCCGCCTGCAATGGTAATCCCCAGCGGCTGACGCAGCTCTGCGCCGTCGCCGCTGGTCAGCACCAGCGGCAGCGCGCCAAACAGCGCCGCCAGCGTCGTCATCATAATCGGCCGGAAGCGCAACAGGCACGCCTGGAAAATTGCCTCCCGCGCGCTGAGCTGGCCGTTGCGCTCTGCCTCCAGCGCAAAATCGACCATCATGATGGCGTTCTTTTTCACGATACCGATCAGCAGCAGAATACCGATCAGCGCAATCAGGCTGAAGGGCGTATCGAACAGCTCCAGCGCCAGCAGCGCACCGACACCCGCCGAGGGCAGGGTAGAGAGGATCGTCAGCGGATGGACATAGCTCTCATAGAGGATCCCCAGCACGATATAGACCGCCGCAATCGCCGCCAGCATCAGCCAGAGCTGATTGCTTTGCGACTGCTGAAACACCTGCGCCGTACCGGCAAAGCTGCCGCGCACGCTGGAGGGCACGCCAATCGCGGTCATGGTGCGTTCAATCGCCTCCGACGCCTGCGACAGCGACACCCCTTCCGGCAGGTTAAATGAGATGGTCGAGGCGGCAGACAGCCCTTCATGATTGACCGAGAGCGGCGCATTCGCGGGCTGCCAGTGGGCGAACCATGACAGCGGAATCGCTTTACCTTCGCTGTTTATTACAAACATCTGCGACAGGGCGCTGATATCCTGGGTGTAGCGCGGATCGACCTCCATCACCACTTTGTACTGGTTAAGCGGCTGATAGATGGTGGAGATCTGACGCTGACCAAAGGCGTTATTCAGCAGGGCATTGGCCTGAGAGACATCGATGCCAAGCCGCGCCATGCTTTCCCGGTCATAGGTCAGCGCCATCTCGCTGCCTTTATCCTGCTGATCGGAGTTCACATCCGCCAGCTGTGGCAGGGCAGAGAACGCCTGGCGGATTTTTGGCTCCCACTCACGCAGGGCGTTGAGGTCGTCCGACAGCAGGGAATATTGATAACCGGCATTCGATTCCCGACCGCCGACGCGCAGATCCTGCACCGCATTCAGATAGAGACTCGCCCCGGGTTCTTTCGCCAGCTTATTGCGCAGGCGGGCGATAATCTCCACTGCGCTCTCTTTCCGCTCCGACAGCGGCTTCAGCGAGATAAACATGGAGCCGCTGTTGGTACGCATCCCGCCGGTGAAGCCCACCACGCTCTCTACCGCCGGATCGGCCCCGACAATCTCCATAAAATCCTGCAGCTTACTGCGCATCGCCTGAAACGAAATGCTCTGGTCGGCAGAGATAAAACCGGAAAGTCGTCCGGTATCCTGCTCCGGCATAAAGGTTTTTGGAATATGAACAAACAGCCAGCCTGTCAGGACGATGGTGGCGAAAAACAGCACCATCACCCAGCGCGCATGGTTCAGTACCACGTTAAGCGAGCGACCATAGCCCTGCTGGATCGCCATCAGCAGCCGGCCCGCGCCGCGCTGGCGCGGCTGACTGCGCGGCGCGTGCGGCTTCAGCAGATAGGCGCACATCACCGGCGTCAGGGTGACCGAGATAAACAGCGAGATGACGATAGCCACCGACAGCGTAATGGCAAATTCTGAGAAGAAGCGGCCAATCAGTCCGCCAATCATCAGCAGCGGCAGGAACACGGCAATCAGTGACAGGCTCATCGACAACACGGTAAAACCAACTTCCCGCACCCCTTTCAGCGCGGCAGCCAGCGGCTTCATGCCCGCTTCCACGTGTCGGGCAATGTTCTCCAGCACCACAATCGCATCATCCACCACAAAGCCGGTGGCGATGGTCAGCGCCATCAGCGACAGGTTATTCAGGCTGAAGCCGCACAGGTACATCGCGGCGAAGGTGCCGATCAGTGAAACCGGCACCGCGACGGCGGGGATCAGCGTGGCACGGCCCGAGCGCAGGAAAACAAACACCACCAGAATCACCAGCGCCACGGCGATCACCAGCGACTGCTCCACCTCATGCAGCGAGGCGCGAATGGTGGGTGAGCGATCCTGAGCGATCTGCAGATCGATGGCGGCCGGGATCACCTCATGCAGCAGCGGCATTTCGGCGCGGATGCGGTCCACCGTATCGATAACGTTGGCTTCAGGCGTTTTGCGGATCAGCAGCAGCACCGCCGGTTTACCGCGCGACATCCCGGCGTTGCGTACATCCTGCACTGAATCTTCGACTGTCGCCACATCCGACAGCCTGACCGCCGCGCCGTTGTTGTAATGCACTATCAGCGGCTGATACTCACTGGCGGTTTGCAGCGCGTCATTGGTACGCAACTGCCAGCGCTGCTGCGAATCATCCAGTGCGCCCTGCGGCCGTCGCTGATTGGCGTTGGAAATGGCGGTGCGCACCGCATCCAGCGAGACGCCCTGATTAAACAGCGCCTGTGGATTCAGGGCCACGCGGACCGCAGGCAGCGAGCTGCCGCCCACGGTGACGTCGCCCACGCCCTCAATCTGTGACAGTTTCTGCGCCAGCTGGGTCGAGGCGTAATCGTAGAGCTGACCCGGATTATAGGTATCCGAAGTCAGCGTCATGATCATAATCGGCGCATCTGAAGGGTTCACTTTGCGATAGGTCGGGCGCGACGGCATCCCGGTAGGCAGCAGGCTTTGCGCCGCGTTAATCGCGGCCTGGACATCGCGCGCGGCTCCGTTGATGTCGCGATCAAAATCAAACACCAGAATGATGCGGGTGCTGCCCAGCGAACTGGTGGAGGTCATTTCACTGACGCCCGCGATGCGTCCCAGCGAGCGCTCCAGCGGCGTGGCCACCGACGACGCCATGATCTCCGGTGCGGCACCCGGCAGCGAAGCCGAGATAACGATCACCGGAAAATCAACCTGCGGCAGCGGCGCCACCGGCAGCAGCCGGAAACCCAGCATCCCCGCCAGTGCGATGGCCAGCGTCAGCAGGGTGGTGGCGACGGGTCGGTTGATGAACAGGGCAAAGAACTTCACTCTGCGGCCTCCGTGCGGGCAAAGCGGCGGCGGGTGGCGTGCGCCAGTCGATCAAACAGCAGGTAGATCACCGGGGTGGTAAACAGGGTCAGCACCTGGCTCAGAATCAGCCCGCCGACCATGGCAATCCCCAGCGGATGACGCAGTTCGGCACCGACGCCGGTGCTGAGCATCAGCGGCAGCGCGCCGAGCAGGGCGGCCAGCGTGGTCATCAGAATCGGGCGGAAGCGCAGCAGGCAGGCCTGATAGATGGCATCAACAGGCTTCATACCCTGTTCACGTTCGGCCGCCAGCGCAAAGTCGATCATCATGATGGCGTTCTTTTTCACGATGCCGATCAGCAGGATGATGCCGATTATCGCTACGATATCCAGCTCATTGCCGCTGAGCATCAGCGCCAGCAGCGCGCCGACACCCGCCGTGGGCAGCGTTGAGAGAATCGTGATGGGGTGAATAAAGCTCTCATAAAGCACGCCCAGCACGATGTACATCGCCACAATGGCCGCCACAATCAGCCAGACGGTGCTGCTCAGCGCTGCTTCAAACGCCAGCGTGCTGCCCTGGAACTGCGTCATCAGCTCTGCGGGCATGCCAAGCTCGGCTTCAGCCTGCGACACCGCTTTCACCGCATCTTCCAGCGAATAGCCGTCAGCCACGTTGAAGGAGAAGGTCGCCGACGGGAACTGGTCGAGATGATTAATGCTGAGCGGCGTGTTGCGCTGTTCAATGCGGGCAATGGCGATCAGTGGTACGCTGCCGCCGTCGCTGCTGTTAAGGCGAATCGCATTCAGGCTCTCCATGCCTGGAGTGGCACTATTGTCCTGCTCCAGCACTACCCGATACTGGTTCGCCTGGGTATAAATGGTGGAGATGAGCCGCTGACCAAAAGCGTTGTACAGCGCGTTATCGACATCCGCCATGCTGATGCCGAGGCGGCTGGCGCTGTCGCGGTCCACTTTGACATAGGCTTCCAGTCCCTGATCCTGCCAGTCACTGCTGACATCGCGCAGCTGTGGCAGGGTGCTGAGCCGGGTCAGCAGCGCCGGAACCCAGGTGCTGAGCGACGACAGTGAACCCGATTGCAGCGTGAACTGATAGGGCGTGCGGCTCGCCTGGGTATCGATGGTGAGATCCTGCACCGCCTGCAGCCACAGCTGCACGCCCGGTACCTCACTGACCTGCTGTTGCAGGCGCTGCTGAATGGCAGGAATGCGGTCGTCGCGTTGATCCAGCGGTTTGAGGTTGATCTGCAGACGCGCGCTGTTCAGCGAGGCATTGGTGCCATCCACGCCGACAAACGAAGTCATGCTCTCCACCGCCGGATCTTTCATGATGATGGAGGCGACATCGCGGGTGCGCTGCGCCATGCTGGCATAGGAGACCGACTGCGGTGCCTGCAGCGTGCCCTGAATAATGCTGTTGTCCTGCTGCGGGAAAAAGCCTTTCGGGATGATCATCCACAGCACCAGCGTCAGCACCAGGGTGCCAAGCGCCACCGACAGCGTGAGCCAGGGATGATTAAGTACCCGTTTCAGGCCGCGGCCATAGGCGGCCACGATACGATCAAACATCGCTTCGCTGGCCCGCGAAAAGCGGTTCTGTTTGCGCAGCGACTCCGCGCTCAGCATCCTGGCGCACATCATCGGCGTCAGGGTTAGTGAGACCACCGCTGAAATCAGAATCGCCACCGCCAGCGTCACGGCAAATTCGCGGAACAGACGGCCGATCACGTCGCCCATAAACAGCAGCGGGATCAGGACCGCAATCAGCGAGAAGGTGAGGGAGATGATGGTAAAGCCGATCTCGCCGGCACCTTTCAGCGCGGCGGTCAGCGGCTTTTCCCCTTTCTCGATATAGCGTGAGATGTTCTCAATCACCACGATGGCATCATCGACCACAAAGCCGGTGGCGATGGTCAGCGCCATCAGCGTCAGGTTGTTAATTGAAAAGCCGAGGAAGTACATCGCCGCAAAGGTGCCGATCAGCGACAGAGGCACCGCAACCGCCGGGATCAGCGTGGCGGGCACGTTGCGCAGAAACAGATAGATGATCATCACCACCAGCGCCATCGCCAGCATCAGCTCATACTGCGTGTCGTTGACCGAAGCACGAATATTGGTGGTGCGGTCGGTGAGCAGTTTAACCTCCACCGACTTCGGCAGGGCTGCGGTCAGGGCGGGCAACATGGCACGGATATTATCTGCTGTGGCGATGATATTGGCACCAGGCTGACGCTGAACGTTGAGCACAATCGCCGCATCGCGGTTGGCCCAGGCGCCGAGCCAGCTGTTTTCTGCTCCCTGTTCTATGGTCGCCACGTCGCCAAGGCGCACCGGTGCGCCGTTTTTGTAGCTGATAATCAGCTGGCGATAATCCTCCGCTGATTTCATTTGGTCATTGGCTGACAGGGTAACTGAGCGGGTCGGACCATCCAGGCTGCCTTTGGCGGAGTTAACGTTGGCATTGCTGATGGCGGTCCGCACCGTTTCGCTGGTCAGACCCAGCGCAGCCAGCGCCTGCGCATTCATTTTCACCCGCACCGCCGGACGCTGACCGCCCGATAGCGTCACCAGTCCGACGCCGCTGACCTGAGAGATTTTCTGCGCCACCCGCGTTTCCACCATGTCCTGCACCTGCGTCAGCGGCATGCTGCGCGTGGTGACGGCAAGCGTCATGATCGGTGGATCGGCAGGATTCACTTTGCTGTAGACCGGCGGATTAGGCAGGTCGTTGGGCAGCAGGTTAGTGGCGGAGTTAATGGCAGCCTGCACCTCCTGCTCTGCGACATCCAGCGGTAGCGTCAGCTGGAACTGCAGCGTCACCACCGAGGCACCGCCGGAGCTTTGTGACGCCATCTGTTTCAGGCCAGACATCTGACCAAACTGGCGCTCAAGCGGCGCGGTGATGGAGGAGGTGACCACATCCGGGCTGGCACCCGGATAGAGCGTGACGACCTGGATCGTCGGATAGTCCACTTCTGGCAGCGCCGAGACCGGCAGGAAGCGGTAGCCCAGCACCCCGGCCAGCAGGATCGCAATCATCAACAGCGTGGTGGCAACCGGCCGCAGGATAAACTGGCGTGACGGTCCGCCACTATGATCGGGAGGCATGACCTGCATTACTCACGCTCTCCTTTTGACGGAAGGGTGGCGCGGGTAGCGCGCGGTGCGTTGCTCTGCGGCGCGACCACCTCGACTTTTGCGCCTTCCGTCAGGCGATCCAGACCATCGGTCACGACGCGTTCACCCGCCTCCAGACCGGCGCTGACCACCACTTTCTCGCTATCCTGCAAGCCGGCAATCACGCTTTTCTTGCTGACCTTGTTGTCGCTGTTAACCACCCAGACAAAGTTGCCTTCGTTGCCCATCTGCAGCGCGGCAGGTGGGATAACAATCGCATCCTGCAGGGTGTTGACCTTCAGCCGCACATTCACGAACTGATTGGGGAACAGCGTGTCGTCCTGATTATCAAAACGCGCTTTGATTTTGATGGTGCCGGTGGTGACATCAATCTGGTTATCGAGGCTCAGCAGTTTGCCGCTGGCGATCAGATTCTGATTACTGCGATCCCAGGCCTCCACCAGCAGCGATTCACCGCTTTTCTGCGCCTTGAGAATGGAACTGATGCTGTTCTCAGCCAGGGTAAAGACCACATCAATCGGGTGCGTCTGGGTGATCACCACGATACCGGTGGTGTCGCCGCTGGTGACGTAGTTGCCGACGTCCACCTGTTTCAGCCCGACCCGGCCGGCAATCGGCGCAGTGATCCGGCTGTAGGTAAGATTGAGCTGCGCACTGGCGACGCTTCCTTCATCCGCTTTCAGCGTGCCGAGCGTTTCACTGACCAGTGAGCGCTGGGTATCCAGCTCCTGTTGCGACACCAGCGAGGTTTTTGCCAGCTTCTCGAAGCGCGCCAGGTCACGACGGGCGTTGGCCAGCGTCGCCTGATCTTTTGCCAATTGGCCCTGTGCCTGCGTTAACGCCACCTGATAAGGCCGCGGGTCGACTTCTGCCAGTAGCTCGCCCGCTTTCACCTGCTGCCCTTCGGTGAAGTGGATTGCCAGCAGATCGCCATTGACCCGGCTGCGCACCGTTGCCGTGTTAGCCGCGGTCACCGTACCCAGTCCGCTCAGATAGTGCGGCACACTCTGGCTGGTGGCCGTAGCGGCCTGAACCGGCGCGAGGGGACGACGGGCGCCGTCACCGCCGCCTTTGCCGCCACGTGGCGCAGGTGCGTCACTCTGACTGCTGCTCTGCGGCTGGGCATGGCGCTGCCAGGCATAATAGCCGCCAGCGGCCACGGCGATCAGGGCCAGCACGATAAGGGTTTTCTTCATAACAGGATGTCGGGTGCTCATGATTGTTGGTGCTCTCCAGCAGTGACGTAGTCCCAGGCGCAGGCATCAAATGGGTAGCCTGCAAACGACAGAGTGTAGCCGCCTCTGACGGGCAGAAGTTGAAGGAAATAAGGATATCTGTCAGGGCGGGGTAATTATGCCTGTTCTTTCATTAATCGCATCACAATCGTCATAAAGCCGTGAAATCACTTTGCTATGCTGAAAGACAGACGGTTTTTTCAGGCAAATAAGGAGCAGGAAATGAGTCAGAATCAAACCCGGCAGTTGGGTGACAGTGGTATCGCGGTGCCGTTGCTGACGTTTGGCGGCAACGTGTTTGGCTGGACAGTGGATCAAACCACCTCCTTTTCTCTGCTGGATGCGCTGGTGGATCGAGGCCTGTGGTTTATCGATACCGCCGACGTCTATTCCCGCTGGGCACCGGGCAATAAAGGCGGTGAATCGGAAACCATTATGGGTGAATGGCTGAAAAAAAGCGGCAAACGCGACCAGATCGTGCTGGCAACCAAGGTTGGCATGGAATTGTCGCCGGAGAAAACCGGGCTGAAACCGCAATATATCCGTCAGGCAGTTGAAGATTCACTGCGCCGGTTGCAGACCGACTATATCGATCTCTACCAGGCGCACCGCGACGATCAGGATACGCCGCTGGCGGAAACCCTGAGCGCCTTTGACAGCCTGATCAGAGAGGGCAAAGTGCGGGCGATTGGTGCCTCCAATTACAGCGCGGCACGGCTGCAGGAGGCGTTGCAGGTCAGTGAAACGCAGGGGCTGGCTCGCTATGAAACCCTGCAACCTGAATATAACCTTTATGACCGCCAGCCCTATGAATCGGAGCTGGAGCCGGTGGTGATGGCGCAGGGGCTGGGCGTTATTAACTACTATTCACTCGCCAGCGGCTTTCTCAGTGGCAAATACCGCGAGGCGGCGGATGCCGGTAAAAGCGCGCGCGGTCAGGGTGTCGTAGATAAATACCTTAACCCGCGCGGTTTGCGGATCCTCGACGCACTGGATGCTATCAGCGAAGCGCATCAGGTGACGCCAACGCAGGTGGCGCTGGCCTGGCTGATCGCTCGTCCCGGTATCACCGCACCGATTGTCAGTGCCACCTCGCTGAAACAGCTCGACGATCTGACTGGCGCGATGCAGCTGACGCTGACCCCGGCGCAGATTGAACAACTGAATCAGGCAAGTCAGTAAACACAAGGGGCGATAGCGCCCCTTTTTACGCTGCACCTGTCAAAAAAGACGCACCCCGCCCAGAGAATAACCAATCAGCGATCCCGATCACAAATGCGTTAATAAACGGATGTTACGGGTAATTATGCGCACGTATTTACAAAAAACAGAGGTTATCCAGCACTATCCTCTGCGCGTCATTTTCCGTAACTTACATAAGAATAAGCAAGATGAAAAACAGAAAAGCAGAGCAGCGTTTCCCGCTGCGCCGTGTGGCAACCGGCACCCTGATCCTGGCCATGTTTTCCGCGCAGGCGTTGGCCGCTGACGCCCTGAGCCCGGACTCCGAATGGATGTTTGGTGACTGGGGCGGTTACCGAACGCAGCTGCAGGACGACGGCATTAAGTTTGACGTTAACTACACCATGGAAAGCGCCGCGAATTTAGGCGGCGGGGCAGATACCAACACCACCATGCGCTACAGCGATCAGTGGTCGTTTGGCACCAATTTCGATCTGCAGAAGTTGCTGGACTGGCAGGATGCCGAGTTCCAGATGACCGTGACCAGTCGTAACGGACAGAATCTTTCTGAACAGGTCGCGGATCAACGCACCGGTATGCTCTCCTCGGTGCAGGAGGTTTACGGTCGCGGCCAGACCTGGCGTCTGACCCAGTTCTGGTTGCGCAAAGGATTGTTTAACGATGTGGTCGATGTGAAAGCCGGGCGGGTGACGGTAGGGGAAGACTTCGATAACTTCGATGGCAATCTGTTCCAGAACCTGGCGCTGGGCAGCGGGCAGGCGGGTAACTGGCGCGGCGATCGCTGGTTTAACTGGCCGGTCTCGCAGTGGGGCGGCCGGGTGAAATTCAATATCACGCCGGACGTTTTCTTCCAGGTCGGTTTCTATAATCAGAACAGCGCTAACTACGATCGCGGTGATGGTTTCCGTCTGGATACCAGCAATTCAGAAGGGAATCTGGTGCCGGTCGAACTGGGCTGGAAACCAACCTTCGGGCCGGAGAAATTACCGGGTAACTACCGCATCGGCTATTACTATTCCTCAGTGGATGGCGATGTTTATGGCAGCTGGCGCAACGGCGGCTATCAGGATCAGGCCCATTCCTATGGCGGCTATCTGCTGTTACAGCAACAGCTGACCGCGCAGGATGGCGATGTGAATCGCGGTCTGGGCGTGCGGGTGCAGGCGGTGATGAACGATCACAAGACCTCAAAGACCGACAACTACCAGTCTATTGCGTTTACCTGGACAGGCCCGTTTGATGCCCGTCCTCAGGATGAGATCGGCGTGGGCGCATCACGTGTTCATGTGAACAGCGACTATACCCGCTCACTGCGTCAGCAGAATCAGGCTAATGGCGAGAGCCGCTTTGACAGCCCGACCTATCTGCCGATTCAGGAAGGCTCAGAGTACAACTATGAGGTTTACTACAACGCTAAAGTAACTAACTGGATGTCACTGCGTCCTAACCTGCAGTATGTGGTTGCCCCTGGCGCAGTCAGTGAAGTGAAAGATGCGTTTATCGGCGGTATCAGCGCCAATATTGCATTCTGATTTTCCGGGCGAGCGAGCCGCAGTACGGGCCAGCGCACCTCTGCTGCTGCCGGGCCGTCCTCGCGCCGCTCACGCGGTACCTTCGGCTTTGACGTCGTGCCGACGAACCGTTCGGGGATCGGCCCTCCCTGGCCGGCCCCGAACTGTCCACGCTTCCCGGCGTGGACTTCTGGCCCGCCGTCACGCCTCAGCGCTGCGGATAGCCCTTTCAGCAGCAGAGGCGCTCAGGCCTTCACTCTCGTGCCCTTTTTAACAATACACACTGAAGTTTCAGAGCAGGCCCGGCACCAGACTGCGTTATCACCTGTCGCTTAACTGACTGGCATTACACCCTCAGGTGCCGTTTTTGTTATCGCAGTGCAAGCCTAGCGGAACATCACTTCCGCCCAGCGGGCCAGCCCTGCGGTGACGGAGGCGAAATCATCGCCACCCGCAATCGGTGTATCCGGCAGCGTCTGCTGCAACGCCGCGCGCAGCAACGGCGAACGCGCACTGCCGCCGGTCAGGTAAATCACATCAGGCTTAATCTGGCTGGTGGCTAATGCCAGCTGCACCTGTTCCAGAATTTTCTCCAGCGGCTGACTGATGGCGTCCTGCAGCTGATCCACGCCAATCTCTGTCTCTAATGCGGCGGCAATAAAGTCCAGGGAAGCGGTATGCGCCGGGCTGGCTGACAGCGCAATCTTGCTCTCTTCCGCTGCGCGCACCAGGCGATAACTGAGCTTCTGCTGCCACACTTTCAGCAGGCGAGCCACTACGTCACCCTGTTCCGCATCACGCACTAAATCCCGCAGCCACTTTCCGCAGGCGGGACTGTAAAAGTCACTTTGTGCCGGCACATCATTGATGGCGATCGCATTCCACCACGGCAGCGCAGGCAGGGCGGTGCCTTTCTGGGTGTTACCGCCCAGACCGAGTAGCGGCATCAGGGTCTTAAACGTCAGCATGATGTCCAGGTCGTTACCGCCGACGCGGCAACCGCTGTGGCCCAGCAGACTTTCACGGCGGTCAGCTTTATCACGCCACTTCGGCCCCATCAGCAACATTGAGCAGTCGGTAGTACCACCGCCAATATCCACCACCAGTACCCGCGTTTCCTGCTGTAGCGTGGCTTCGAAATCGAGTCCGGCCGCCACCGGTTCGAACTGAAACTCTACGTCGCGGAAACCGGCGCGGTGGGCGGCGCGCAGCAAAATACCTTCAGCCTGCTGGTTAGACTCTTCACTGCCTAAACCCTGGAAGTTGACCGGGCGTCCGATCACCGCCTGATCGATAACCTGATCAAGCTGGCTTTCACCCTGCTTGCGGATGTGCAGCATCATGGCGCAGACCAGATCTTCAAACAGGGCAATCTGCTGTGGCTTCAGGCCAGTAGCACCGAGGAACGATTTGGGGGATTTAACGAACCAGACATCTTCGGGATCGACCATATAATGCTGCAGCGCGGTGAGGCCAAACTGCACGCTATTGGGCTGGACATCGATATCTTCTTCGCGGTTATATCGCAGCGCGCGCTGCAGCAGCGCCGTGGTTTCGCTGTCAGGTGTCGCGACCTGATGATGACGATAGAGCCATTCGCTGATCGACTCGCGGGTCGGCGCACAGATCATCGACGGCAGCAGGCGCTGATCATTTTCCAGCGTTAACAGACGTGGCGTGCCATTTTCGCTGACTGCAATAGAGCAGTTAGCCGTGCCGTAATCGAATCCTATGAACATTTTCGCCCCCATGCCGGAAAAAAGGGGGCGACTTTAGCGCAGCTTCAGCAGGGTGGCAAGCGGGCAGCGCCGGAATTAACGAATAGCGAAGATGTGATCTTCAGCCAGTGAACGCAACGGCTGGCGCTCAGCCACGGCACTGCCCCAGACGCCATTAACATCAAGGTTAGCCAGGGTGCTGAGCAGGGCCGGTACCGAAACCGGACCGGCCAGCACCGAGATATTGCGCTGTGTGGCCTGGCCCTGGATGATGGTCAGCAGCATCTCATCCATCAGATTATTGTGAACGTTGGCAACCAGTTCAGGCGCCAGCACCAGATAATCGACCACCTCGTCACTCAGCAGATTGAAGGCATCCAGATTACGGCCAAAATGCTGCAATACGATGCGGCAGCCGCACTGCCTCAGTTGCAACAGCGCGGCATAGAGTTGATCGCCCTGGCTCAGCACGCTGGCGGCAGGGAAAGCAAAACCACAGCCGCTGCTGGAGAGTCCGGCGGCAACAAAGCGCTGACAGAGTTGCTGCACAAAGGCGGCATCACTCAGTACCTGGGCATTAAGCGGCAGAATCACCGGAATGCCTTTGTTATTGAGCCGCTGCACGTCGTGGCGGAAAAAAGCCTCAAGAATATTGTTATCCAGCCGGCGACGCAGCGTTTCATCAGGCAGGTTATTGCGTAACAGTGTCTCATCCAGCAGCAACCCGTCAGCGGTTAACAGCTGCACTTCAAGCAGCCAGATAAAGGCAGCCTGCGGCGTTTTTGGCGGGGCAACGGCCCAGGCGGGCAGTTCGATCTGCAGCGCATCAATCATCGCCGCATCCATGCCCTGATGGTTGCCCGACAGCGGTAAGCGATGCTGTTCGTAGACCACCAGCCGTCCGCGCCCGCTGCGTTTGGCGTTGTAACAGGCGATGTCCGCCTGCGAAAGCACGTCGCTGCTCTGACAGTTTTCTGCTGAAATCTGCGTCACGCCCGCGCTGGCACCGACCTGATAGAGGCGTCCCAGCCACTGGAACCGGTAATCATTTACCGCGGCGACAATGCGCTGCACCACATTATGTGCCTGTGCGATATCGCAATCGGGCATCAGTAGTGCAAACTCATCACCGCCCAGTCGCGCAAGGAAATCGCTGCTGCGCAGAGGGTGCTGCATCAGATCGGAGAGTTCGCGCAGTAACGCATCGCCTGCAGCATGCCCGGCGCTGTCATTGACCGCTTTAAACTTATCAAGGTCGATAAACACCAGCACATGCTGATGCTGATGTTCAGCGGCATCAAACAGCAGACGCTTAAGCTGAAGTTCGAAGCTGGCGCGGTTAGGCAGACGGGTCAGGGTGTCATGCAGCGCGCTGTAGCTCAGGCGCTTCATCAGTTTGCGTGACTCACTCACATCCTGAATGACCATCACCGCCCCCTGTTCCAGACCCGCTTCCGAACGCAGCGGCGTGATGCTGTAGTGAATATCGATATGGCCGCCGTCCGGGGTATGCAGCACCAGATCTTCAGCGAGACCGGGGGTGACTTTTTCCGGCGGCAGCTGGCATAACAGCAAACTCTCTACCTCAGGGCCGTTACGTCCCTGCGTGATATGCAGCAGCTCACTCAGCGGCTGACCGGCGGCCTGCTCCTGCGACCAGCCACTCATTTTTTCCGCCACCGGGTTCATAAAGGCAACGCGCATCTCTTTATCGGTGCTGATGACCGCTTCGCCGATCGAATCCAGGGTGATCGCCATGCGCTCTTTCTCCTGAAACAGCGCCTCGTTAAGATTGCGTAGCGGCGTGATGTCCTGACAGATGCCCAGCATGCGCTCAATGCGCCCCTCTTTGCTTAGCAGCCGGTTGGCCTGAGTGCGCACCCAGCGATGTCCCTGGTCATCGACCACGCGGTACTCCATGTGAAACGCGCTGCGAAGCTCAATCGCCTGTTGCACCGTCAGTGCGGCATACTCGCGATCGGCGGGATGCAGCAGATGGATCCAGAGGTCATAGCTGGGTGACTCATGCGGGGCAAGACCAAACAGCGCGTACATGCGCTTGTCCCATAACATCTCGCCGGTCAGCAGGTTCCACTCCCATACGCCAATGCCACCCGCTTCGTTGGCCAGCGTAATACGCTCCATCAGCCGGCGATTCACCTGCTCGCTCTGCTTCAGCTCAGAGATATCGATAATCTGCGCAATAAAGTAGAGCGGGGCATAGCTGCTGTCGCGCACCAGCGATACCGTCAGCCGCGCCCAGACAATCTCGCCATCTTTGCGGAAATAGCGCTTCTCAAAGGTGTAGGTATCAATCTCACCCGCCAGCAGTCGGTTCGCATGTTGCAAATCGAGGCTGAGATCGTCGGGATGGGTGATCTGCTGAAAAGTCAGCCGCTTCAGCTCCTCAGCCGGGTAGCCCAGGATCTGGCACAGCGAGCGGTTGACCTGCAACCAGATGCCGTGGGGCGCCACCAGCGCCATCCCAATGGCGGAGTACTCCATTGCGTGACGGAAGCGGGTTTCACTGTCAGTGATATGGAGCTTTTCGCGCCGGAACGCATCCATCACCAGCGACATAATGTGACTGGGGATTAGCACCAGCAGGAACGGCAGCCAGCTGGAGACCGGGCCCAGCGCGCTGTTGTTGTTCACCACGGTGACCAGATCAAAGGCGAGCAGTATCGAGATAAAACTGGCGTTCAGGAAGAACAGCACGAACGCCTGCAGCTTGGGCAGGCGGACCGCGCACCAGAAGAGGATCACCACAATAAAGGTAAAGGGCCACGGCAAAAAGCGCAGCGCCAGATAACTGGCCCCGAGGGTGAGAAGAAGCGTCAGCAAAGCTTCGGCCAGGCGCAGATTGCTGAACCCCGTGCGACGCAGCGGCCACGGCAGCAGTAACAGCATCGGGCCTAACACCAGCATGCCGATGATTTCGGAGATCACCCAGGTATAAAAGAAGGGAAACGAGGCGTGGCCGCTGACCTGTAGCGTCCAGAGTGCCAGCAGGCCGCCGAGCACCGGCGTCACGATGCCCACCGACAGTACCATCCGTGCCCAGTCATGCAGTGAATCCAGCGGCGCGCGCCGATCCAGCAGGGCGCGCAGCAGCATGCCACCCACACCGGCCTGGATAAGATTGAGCAGGGCGAATTTAATGTTCGAGAGGGCAGGCCCGATGATGATGGCATTAGCCCCGGCGGTGCCAAGCACGCAGGCTGTCAGCAGCAACGGGAGCTGGCGTGACGGGCAGCGGAAAACCACGACGGTCATTAACGTAGTCGGAAACCAGAGCGGGGAGATTTTGCCGCTGACGACGATCAGTTCCAGACAGAAGAGTGTCAGGACAAACACCACGCAGCCAAGGAGCAGCGCCGAGAGCCAGCGGTTTGGCGTGCTATTTTGCGGGGACAGGATCTCTATCGTCATGCGGACTTCCGGCAGGGTGCAACGCTCCACAATGGCGAATCAGGCACCAGTCATTCTCTCACTGCATGCTAGCACATCCGGCAAAGAAAAAAGGGGTGAAATCAATATTGCCCGTTATTCGGCGAATTGACGGGCACGGTAAGATTGATTGCCAGCACGTTGATTACTGGCGGAAAAGATCGGCGCGGGTATAGGGTTTCTCCATGCCCGCAAGGCTGGCGGCGAAACGCTCCAGGAACTGCTGCGTGGTGGCAACACGACCGTGACTCATCAATACAAACGGCACTAACAGCGCAGCACCGACCTGCGGCCAGCTGAAGCCTTTGAGCGAGGTGCGACGCTGGGAGATCAGAAACGCCGTGCTCAGCGTGAAGCCCAGCAGCAGCCCGGTGACCACCTCACTTTTTGAGTGTGCGTGAATGACCAGGCGGGAGAAACCGACCATCAGGGGAATCAGATAACCAACCCCAATCGCCGCAATGCGCCACATCGCGGACCAGCGCCCGGAAATCAGCCATAGCATGACCGGCCACAGCGTGGCGGACATGGCACTATGGCCGCTGAAACCGGTAAAATTAAAGCGGGCGCTGCCGATGCCAAACCCCAGAAACAGAATTTTAGAGATGCTGACGGTCAGGCCAGCCAGGCCAAATGCCACAATCCAGTAAAAGACCGTATGACGATTATCACTCTTCCACGGCAAAATCAGCGCAATAATCACGGCTGTTGGAATCAACAGCATGCTGTCGCCAAAATAGGTCAAAGTCTTCCAGTGCATACCACTCCTGATGCATCTTCGGTCGTCACGTTAGCGACACGCGTTGTCTGAACAGCGCGCCGCGCAGGCCATTTTTTTTATAGTATGGTGTGCCGTTAGTTTATCGGTGAAATGAGTGGCGTCCAAAGGAGAAAGTCTGAAAAGTCGCCGACGCCATTTCTCTGGCATCAAAAGGCCGAAATCCCTATACTTAGCGCGAACACACCCTCTCCATTTCGGCCCGTCCGCTGCCCGCGTAATGTGTGACCAGTGGCAGGCTCCAGTTATCAGGTCTTAAAAAAGTATGACTGACAAGTCTCATCAGTGCGTGATTGTAGGCATTGCCGGCGCTTCCGCATCCGGTAAAAGTTTAATTGCCAGCACGCTCTATCGTGAAATCCGTGATCAGGTAGGTGGCGAGCACATCGGGGTCATCCCGGAAGATGCTTATTACAAAGATCAAAGTCACCTCACCATGGAAGAGAGGGTTAAAACCAATTATGACCATCCGAGCGCGATGGATCATGATTTGCTGTTGCAGCATCTGCAGGCGGTCAAAGCCGGTCAGGATATTGAGCTGCCGGTTTACAGCTACGTTGAGCACACCCGCACCCAGCAAACGCAACATCTGAGCGCAAAAAAGGTCATTATCCTTGAAGGCATTCTGCTGTTAACCGATGCCCGTCTGCGCCAGGAACTCAACTTCTCTATCTTCGTGGACACGCCGCTCGACATCTGTCTGATGCGCCGAATGAAACGTGACGTCAATGAGCGTGGCCGCTCAATGGATTCGGTAATGAGTCAGTATCAGAAGACCGTGCGTCCGATGTTCCTGCAGTTTATCGAGCCATCAAAACAGTACGCCGATATCATTGTGCCGCGCGGCGGAAAAAACCGTATCGCCATCGATATCCTCAAGGCGAAAATCAACCAGTTTTTTGAATAACGCACGTCCGTCCGGACGTGGTGCAGACCGGCGGCAGGCACGCATGCCGGTTTGCTACACTTATGCCATGGAGTTACCGCAATGAGATTATGCGATCGCGATATTGAAGCCTGGCTGGACAATGGCAAACTGGCCATTGAGCCACGCCCGCCGGTCGAGCGCATTAACGGAGCCACCGTCGATGTGCGTCTGGGTAATCAGTTCCGCACCTTCAGCGGTCATACCGCGGCCTTTATCGATCTGAGCGGCCCGAAACAGGAAGTGAGCGCGGCACTGGATCGGGTCATGAGCGATGAGATCGTATTGCCTGATGGCGAGGCCTTTTTCCTCCATCCGGGAGAGCTGGCGCTGGCGGTGACGCTGGAGTCCGTGACGCTGCCTGACGATCTGGTCGGCTGGCTGGATGGCCGTTCATCGCTGGCGCGACTTGGGTTGATGGTACACGTTACGGCTCACCGCATCGATCCTGGCTGGCAGGGCCGTATCGTGCTGGAGTTCTACAATTCAGGTAAACTGCCGCTGGCTCTGCGTCCCGGTATGTTGATCGGTGCGCTGAGTTTTGAACCGCTTTCAGGCCCGGCTGCGCGTCCCTACAACCGGCGTGAAGATGCGAAATATCGCGGTCAGCAGGGCGCTGATGCCAGCCGTATCGACAAAGACTGATCTGAGGATGTAATGAAAAGAGTGATAACCACGCTGGCCATCCTGTTAGTGGTGGTCGTAACGGGAATGAGCGCGCTGGTGCTGCTGGTCAATCCCAACGACTTTCGCGCCTATATGGTGCAGCAGGTCGAACAACGCAGTGGTTATCGCCTTGAGGTCAGCAGCGATCTACGCTGGCACGTCTGGCCTCAGCTCAGCATCCTGGCCGGCCGGATGAGTCTTACCGCGCCGGGTGCCAGCCAGCCGATGGTCTCGGCGGAAAACATGCGGCTGGATGTTGATCTCTGGCCACTGTTGTCTCATCAGCTCAGCGTCAGCCAGGTGATGCTGAAAAATGCGATAGTGCGGGTGACGCCAGACAGCCGCGCGCAGCGTGCCAGAAATGCGCCCCAGGGTCCGCGTGATGCGGAGCCGGCTTCGCCTTCCAGCGGCTGGTCATTTGATATCGCTAAACTGCGGGTAGCAGACAGTCTGTTGATCTGGCAGCAGCCAGGCGGCGACGAATATAATTTCCGCGACCTCAACATTAATATGGAACAGGACGCGAACAAGCTGGCGACCCTGTCGCTGAGCACTACGCTGATGCGCAACCAGCGCAACGCCACACTGAATCTCAAAGGCCAGCTGGATGCCGCGCAATATCCCCATCGCCTCAGCGGCCAGTTGCAGCAGCTTGATTACACGTTGTCCGGCGCCGATATTCCGGCACAGGGGATCAAAGGCTCGCTGAGCCTGCAGGGCGAGTGGGATGGTGACCGCCAGCAGCTCTCCTTCAGTAATCTGCAGCTCACCGCCAATGACAGCACCCTGACCGGGCAGGGCAGTGGCCATATTGCGCCACCGCAGCAGCTGGCGCTGGATCTGAAAGCCAGCAACCTTAACGTCGATAATTTACTCACCAGTGCGTCCGTCTCTGACGTACCTGGCGTGCAGCACGCCACCGTGGCCCGTTCGCCGGTGATTGCTGCGCCGCGGGAACGCAGCAACGCCGACTCTCCGCTGAATGATCTGGATCTGGCGCTGAAGTTACAGGCTGACAATGCGGTATGGCGCGGACTCTCTCTGACCAGTCTTTCGGTGAACGCCAGCAATCAGCAGGGAGTGATGACGCTGAAGACGCTCAGCGGCAAGCTGGGCAATGGCAGCTTCTCCATTCCCGGCAGTATCGATATCCGTCAGCCAGAGACGCGGGTCAGCCTTAAACCCCAACTCCGTTTAATTGCGATTCAGCCGCTGCTTAAAGCGTTTGAACTGCCGGAAAGTGTGCAGGGGAACCTGAGTCTGGATGGCGACCTGTCGGGTGATACGCTGACGGTCGAAGCAGCCAAACGTCGCTGGCAGGGCAGGGCGACCATCAGCGCCAGCAACCTGAAGCTGGCACAGCTGAATCTGCAGCAGATGGTGCAGCGTGCCGTGGCGCGGGTCAGCGATAAGGTCAGCAGCGATCAGGCGGTGGATGAGGGGATTGAGTCGATTAGCGCACAGGTGGCGCTGAATAAGGGCGTACTCAGCTTCAGCGATATCAATGGCAACGGACAGAATCTGGGCCTGCAGGGTGCGGGCAAAGTTGACATGGTGCAGCAACAGCTGGATATGACCCTGGGGCTGAAAATCAGCGGCTGGCGTGGCGATGATGCGCTGGTGAAGGCGCTCTCCAGTCAGCCGGTTCCGCTGCGCATGTATGGTCGCTGGGACAGCCTGCAATACTCTCTGCCGGTGGATGACGTTCTGCGTAACCGGCTGCAGAGTGAGGCGAAATCACGGCTGAATCAGTGGATCGATCGCCAGAAAGAGGGCGAGAACAAAGAGAACCTGAAGAAAATCATGCGCCCGTAGCGGGCGCATTCCCTTCAGCCCGCTAATCGCTCAGACCTCGTAACTGATATCGGGCTGCAGCAGGATCTCGACTTTCTGCACCCGATGATTTTCGACCTGCAGCGTTCGCAGCAGATAGTCACCCAGTTGCAACACTTCGCCTTCCTGAGGGATGTGTTGCAGCTTATCCATCAGTAATCCCGCCAGCGTATGATAGTCACCCTGCTCATCGAGCGGCAATTTCACATAGAGCGCCAGATCTTCCAGCGGCATATGACCGTTAGCAATCCAGTGACCTTCATCCTGAATCTGAATATCGTAGCGAGCATCGATTTCACCCGCCTCATTCGGCAGATTGCCGGCGATGGTCTCCATTACATCGCTCAGCGTCACCACGCCTTCCACCGAACCAAACTCATCAACCACAAAGGCGAAGTGAGTATGGGCCTGACGAAACTGTTCAAGCGCCTGCAGCACCGTCAGCCGCTCAGGAAAGACCAGCGGCTGTCGAATCAGGGCGCGTAAATCCAGGGAATTGTGGTGCAGTGACTGGTGCAGCAGATCGATAACGTGAACCACGCCGAGCGGTTCGCTGGAGTGATCCGTAATCAGTATTCGCGTGTGCTGGTTGCGGTCGAGGCGCGACATAATCTCTGCCGGATCATCACTGAGATCGATATGTTCGACGTCGTGGCGCGAGGTCATGATGCTGTTGATGTGGCGCTGACCCATGCCCAGTACGCGGGCAATCATCACCCGTTCCTGCCGGTTAAACAGCATGCTGTCATCGCTGTCAGCAATCAGTGACGAAGTTTTCGCATCCAGCTCCGCCGGTTCTGCCGCGCCGCGCAGCAGCCGTAACACCGCTTCCGCCGTGCGCTGGCGTAGCGGACGACCGGCCGACAGCACCCGACGACGATTAAAGTGCGCCAGCTGGTTCAGTGCCTCAATGACCACCGAGAAGCCGATTGCCGCATAGAGGTAGCCTTTGGGAATCACAAAGCCAAAGCCTTCCGCCACCAGGCTGAAGCCGATCATCAGCAGAAAGCTTAAGCAGAGGATCACAATCGTAGGATGGTTGTTCACGAAGCGGGTTAACGGCTTGCTGGCGAGCAGCATCAGCAGAATGGCGATGGTGACCGCAATCATCATGACCGGTAAGTCATTAACCATGCCGACGGCAGTAATCACCGCATCCAGCGAGAAGATGGCATCCAGCACCACGATTTGCGCCACCACCGGCCAGAATTTAGCGCCGCCTTTTTGTTGACCGGACGCCTCATCACCCCCTTCAAGACGCTCATTCAACTCTGTGGTGGCTTTAAATAGCAGGAAAATCCCGCCTGTCAGCAACAGTAAATCGCGCGCACTGAAGGGGTGGCCCATAAGCGTAATCCAGGGTTCTTTCAGCGTAACAAGCCAGGAAAGCGATGCCAGCAGCAATAATCGGCACAATAACGCCAGCAGCAGTCCAATCACGCGCGCGCGGTCGCGAAGCGGCCCCGGAAGCTTCTCCACCAGGATGGCGATGAAGATCAGATTGTCGATGCCTAAAACCAGTTCCAGAACGATTAGCGTTACTAATCCCGCCCATAGCGAGGGATCTGCAATTACCTCCAGCATGCGTTGTTCACCTGAATGTCTTAAATTGAGTTTTCTCTGATGATAGTGGAGTGCGAAGCCACGTACAAATGGCAGGGCAGGGGGCATGTTCTCAGATAACCGCGCTATATCGTGCAAAATATGAACATAATAGTGTGACGCTTTGATTAACTTCACAGGGCGCAGTAGAGATAATTCTTAGTCATTGGCTGACAGGAAAGAGATATTCACCTGTCGGGCTTATGCGATTTATCTCATCGGGAGTATGGCATTAATCCGAATTGTGAAGAAAGGATTGCACTGCCCGTCAGGCCTCAATACTAATTGCTGGTAGTCTTTTTCCTAAAATAGTCCAGGGATGGCGGGACCTGCTTGTAAACAAGCCAGTAATAACTAGTATAGCAACAAGTTAGCAAACTCTGCCCCAGAGTCGTAATCTGCGTACCTATTCGACATTAATCGCAATGTCACGAATGAGTAATTCGCCTGTGAACGTCTGTATGATGCGTTGCGGTAACGCTAACACATTACGGGGAGCATTATGAATGATGACAGCGATATTGGCAGCGACAGCCAAGGGCGGTAGCGTGCCCGAATCGCGTTTTTGTTGATAAAGTGAGCAGCGCTGGCGGTGGTTAAGTCAGAGTAATCTGTTGGTATTCATCACGATATTATTGGTTTCATGGTTAAGATCATTGGCGTAAACGCCGCAGGAGCTCCCCTTAGAAACGGCTCACTCTGGAGAGGTTTCGTCGCTTAATGATTAAACAGGCGATAGCCGTTGCGGGTTTAAGGAAATAAAATAAAGAGTTAAATATGCGCGATACAGAATTTACGTTTAAAAGTCTTATTACCAAATTAATGCTGGCATGTTCAGACTTAATTTGTTTCAACGCAGCGTTCTTTTTGGCGATGATGCTAATTAATTTGCAGTCAGATTCGCCGCTGGCAGATATTTCTGAAAAAGAAATGAATTTAAAAATTGCCACACACATTTGTCTGTCGGTAATTTGTATTGGCTGGTTCTGGGTAAGGCTGCGTCACTACACTTACCGCAAACCTTTCTGGTTCGAATTAAAAGAAGTTTTTCGTACCATTCTTATATTTTCTGTTATCGACCTGTCGATTACCGCCCTGTCGCAGTGGCAGATGTCGCGTTTCGTCTGGTTACTGACCTGGATCCTGGCGCTGATTTTAATTCCGACCTGCCGCGCGCTTTCTAAACGTCTGCTGAATAAAAATGGCTTGTGGAAAAAACAGACCATTATTATCGGCAGCAGCAAAAATGCGCACGAAGCCTGGCAGGCGCTGCAAAGCGAAGAGGTCATGGGTTTTGACGTTATCGCCTTCTATGACGTTGATGGAACCTGTCCGCAGGAGATCATGAACGGCGTGCCGGTGCTGCGCGACGAGCAGGAGCTCTGGAGCCTCACCAACAGCGAAACGCAGTTTATCGTTGCGGTTGAGTATGAGCAGAGTCAGTACCGTGATGTCTGGCTTAAATCGCTGGCGATGCACAACTGCCGTTCAGTGTCAGTGATCCCAACCCTGCGTGGTGTACCGCTCTACGGTACTGACATGGCCTATATCTTCAGCCATGAAGTGATGATCCTGCGGGTTCAGAACAACCTGGCTAAACGCACGTCGCGCTTCCTGAAGCGGGCATTCGATATCGTGGGTGCGCTCTCGATTATCCTGATGCTGATGCCAGCGCTGCTGGTACTGGGCTTCCTGGTGGGTCGTGACGGTGGACCACCGATTTATGGCCACGAGCGTGTGGGAATGAATGGCCGTAAATTCAAATGCCTGAAATTCCGCTCGATGGTCATTAATTCAAAAGAAGTGCTGGAAGAGGTGCTGCGCACTGATCCGATTGCCCGTGCGGAATGGGATAAAGATTTCAAACTCAAAAATGATCCACGTATTACTAAAGTGGGCCACTTCATCCGTAAAACAAGCCTCGATGAGCTCCCTCAGCTCTGGAACGTGGTGCGCGGTGATATGAGTCTGGTCGGACCGCGTCCGGTCATTGAAGATGAACTCTGTCGTTATGCCGGTGATGTTGATTATTACCTGATGGCAAAGCCAGGCATGACGGGATTGTGGCAGGTCAGCGGTCGTAATGATGTTGACTATGAAACCCGCGTCTATTTCGACTCGTGGTACGTGAAAAACTGGTCACTGTGGAACGACATCGCGATTCTGTTTAAAACAGTGGGCGTGGTGTTGAAACGCGATGGTGCCTATTAATCGTGAGTCGGAATGAGCGCGTTAACGCGCGCTCAGAGGTGTTTTGCCGTTGTCAGGCGTGTCGTTGATAGTGGCCATCATCAGGGATATCGCTGTGCATCCATAGTCCGCTATGATGCGTGGCGTTCAGGGTACACCCTGGTAGATGGCCGCTACTTATAACAAGTGGAGCAAGGATAATGAACGACAGGTTCAGTGCTTAAGTCAGGTAGGATTTACTTTTTGTTGGACGCTTACACAGCGGCGGTTTCGCCTCTATCAATAAATAACTGATAGCGAAGATCTAAATGATTACAATCAAAATGAAATTGATACCCTTGCTGGTATCCGCCACATTCCTTAGCGGGTGTACGATCGAACCAGGTTCTCACCTTTCTACATCAGGAAAAGATGTTGTTGAACAGCAGGATAGCAACTTTGACATCGATAAATATGTCAACGTCTTCCCGTTAACGCCTTCACTGGTTGAAAGGATGCGTCCGAAGCCACTGGTGGCTCAGACGAATCCTGCCCTGCAGAACGAAATTCAGAACTACGAATACCGTATCGGTGTGGGCGATGTCCTGACCGTAACGGTCTGGGACCACCCGGAACTGACCACCCCAGCGGGTCAGTACCGTAGCGCCAGCGACACCGGTAACTGGGTGCATTCTGACGGCACCATTTTCTATCCCTACATCGGTCGTGTGCGTGTAGCGGGCCGTACCGTCGGCGAAGTGCGTGACGAAGTGTCACGTCGTCTGGCTCAGTACATTGAAAGCCCACAAGTTGATGTCAGCATCGCCTCGTTCAAATCACAGAAAACCTATGTGACGGGTTCAGTGACCACTTCTGGTCAGCAGCCCATCACCAACGTTCCGTTGACGGTGCTGGATGCGATCAACGCCGCTGGCGGCCTGGCCGCTGATGCTGACTGGCGCAACGTGGTGCTGACGCACAACGGTCGTGAACAGCGCATCTCTCTGCAGGCACTGATGCAGAATGGTGACCTGAGCCAGAACCACCTCCTCTATCCAGGCGATATTCTTTACGTTCCGCGTAACGATGATCTGAAAATCTTCGTGATGGGTGAAGTGAAGCAGCAGACCACCCTGAAAATGGACCGTAGCGGCATGACGCTGGCGGAAGCACTGGGCAATGCGGCCGGGATGGATCAAACCACCTCTGACGCCACCGGTGTATTCGTTATCCGTCCACTGCACGGTACCGATCGCAACAAGATTGCCAACATCTATCAGTTGAACACCAAAGATGCGGCATCCATGGTGATGGGAACCGATTTCCAGCTCCAGCCTTACGACATCGTTTATGTCACCTCTACGCCGCTGACGCGCTGGAACCGTGTGATTGGGCAGTTGATACCGACCATCGCAGGTATCAACGATGCAACACAGGCCGCATCGCGTATCCGTACCTGGGGTAATTAAGGTCCCATCATGATTAAGTCCGTGTTAGTCGTTTGCGTTGGCAACATCTGCCGCTCTCCTACCGGAGAGCGCCTGTTTAAACGTGCGCTGCCTGATTTAGACGTTCGCTCTGCCGGCCTGGGGGCGCTTGTCGGCCACCCGGCTGACAAGACGGCGTCTGAAGTCGCTGCTGCGCAGGGTCTGTCGCTGGAAGGACATGAGGCGCAACAGTTGACGGCAGAGATGTGCCGCAACGTTGACCTGATTCTGGTGATGGAAAAGCGACATATTGAACAGGTGAATCGCATCGACCCGGCCGCGCGTGGCAAAACCATGCTGCTTGGGCACTGGCTCAATCAGAAAGAAATTGCGGATCCGTACAGAAAAAGCCGTGAGGCCTTTGAAGAGATTTACGGATTACTGGAAAACGCTACCCAGAAGTGGGTGAACGTATTAAGCCGATAGTTGGGATTATCCATGAATATAAAAAATAAGGTCAGAACCGCGCCGGGAGAGGATTCGAATGGATGGGATCTGGCGCATCTTGTGGGACAGCTAATTGATCATCGCTGGATCATTGTTGCCGTTACCGCTTTTTTCATGCTGGCGGGAACACTCTACACACTGTTTGCAACACCAATTTATAGCGCAGATGCGTTAGTTCAGGTTGAGCAGAAGAATGCCAGCACCGTTCTGAACGAAATTGACAGCATTCTGCCACCGACACCAGCCTCTGATACGGAAATCGAGATTCTGGAATCCCGTATGGTCATCGGCAAAACCGTTGACGATCTGGGTCTGGATACCGTCGTTGAGCAGAACTATTTCCCGGTTATCGGTAAAGGTCTGTCGCGCCTGATGGGCAACAAACCCGCCAGTATCGCGATTTCGCGCCTGGAAATCCCACGCACTATCGACAAACGTAACGTTGAACTGGAAGTGACCGGTCCGGATAGCTACACCGTCTCAAAAGATGGCGATGAGCTGTTCAAAGGTAAAGTCGGCCAGCTGGAGTCGCACGGCGACATCAGCATGCTGGTCAGCGAGATTCACGCTGATGAAGGCACCAGCTTCACCGTGACCAAGTTGAATAACCTGCAGGCGATCCGTTCAGTGCTCTCTAACCTGACCGTGGCAGACAAAGGTAAAGATACCGGCGTGCTGGGTCTGGAGTATCTGGGTGAAGATCCAGAGCAGATCAGTAAAGTGCTGAACCAGATTGTGAATAACTATCTGTTACAGAACGTTGAACGCAAGTCAGCGCAGGCAGAGAAAAGCCTGGAGTTCTTACGCACTCAGCTGCCTGCCGTGCGCAGCAAGCTGGATGAAGCGGAAGACAAGCTGAACACCTTCCGTCGTCAGAACGAATCTGTTGACCTGTCACTGGAAGCGAAATCCGCTCTGGACTCCTCTGTCAGCGTGCAGAGTCAGCTGAACGAACTGACCTTCCGTGAAGCTGAAGTCTCTCAGCTGTTTACCAAAGATCACCCGACGTATCGCGCGCTGCTTGAAAAACGCAAAACGCTGGAAGGTGAGCAGGCTCAGCTGAACAAGAAAATTGCTGGCATGCCACAGACTCAGCAGGAAATCCTGCGTCTGACCCGTGACGTTCAGTCTGGTCAGGAGATCTACATGCAGCTGCTGAACCGTCAGCAGGAGCTGGGTATCAGTAAAGCGAGCACCGTGGGTGATGTCCGCATCATCGATGGCGCGCAAACCGCTAACTCGCCTGTTGCACCGAAGAAGCTGCTGATCATCGCCGCGAGCCTGATTTTCGGTCTGTTCGTGTCAGTGGGTCTGGTTCTGCTGAAAGCGCTGCTGCATCACGGCATCGAGAACCCGGATCAGCTGGAAGAGCTGGGCATGAATGTCTATGCCAGCGTTCCACTGTCAGACTGGCAGCGTAAGAAAGATACCGAAGCCCTGGCGCGTCGTGGCAGCAAGGTGAAAACCGATCCGCACGAAACGCTGCTGGCGCTGGGTAACCCGACTGACCTCTCCATCGAAGCGATTCGTAGCCTGCGTACCAGCCTGCACTTCGCGATGATGGAAGCGAAAAACAACATCCTGATGATCACCGGTGCCAGCCCGGGTATTGGTAAAACCTTTATCTGTGCCAACCTGGCGACCCTGGTCGCGAAAGCGGGTCAGCGTGTTCTGTTTATCGATGGCGACATGCGTCGTGGTTATACCCACGAACTGCTGGGCGCAGATAACAAATCAGGTCTGTCCAACGTGCTGTCCGGTAAAACTGAGTTCAGCCCGGCGCTGATTCAGCAGGGCGTGTACGGTTTCGACTTCCTGCCACGTGGTCAGGTTCCGCCGAACCCGTCTGAGCTGCTGATGCATCGTCGCATGGGTGAGCTGCTGGAGTGGGCGAGCAAGAACTACGACCTGGTGTTAATCGATACGCCGCCAATCCTGGCCGTCACCGATGCCTCCATCATCGGTAAGCTGGCCGGGACCTCACTGATGGTGGCGCGTTTCGAAGCCAACACCACCAAAGAAGTGGACGTCAGCTTCAAACGCTTTGCCCAGAACGGTATTGAGATTAAAGGTGTGATCCTCAACGCCGTGGTGCGTAAAGCCGCTAATGCGTATGGCTATGGGTATGACTACTACGCCTATGACTACGGCAAGACGAACAAAAGCTGATCATTGAGCAATAAAACAGGGGGCGGTCTGACCGCCCCTTTTTATCGTCCCTTTGAATGACGACACGCATCAATTTACACAGGTTATTCTGTCCAAACCCACAAAAGCGATACATCTATAAATCGCATGGCGAGCGTCACTCAACAGAATTCATCACCAGCAGGCATCGCCCGCACGCAATTTGTGACCGTGCAATCAGACTCGCTGTAAAGCCAGTCGGGAAGGCGAAGCGTGATTATTGCTGGCATGAGAACTTGTGGAATTAAGGAATCACACCATGGCTCCATATTGGTATGTATCAGGCTTTTTACTGCTGCTTTCGCTGTTTGAAATAGCGCTAAAAAAAGACGAACGCACAAATTATATTCTGACCTGGCTACTCTGTTTTGCCGCCGTGACTTTGATTATTTTCGGGGGAATACGCGGTCTTGGTACCGGCATGGATGACTTTCAGTACCGGAGCTTCTTCGAAGACTTTGTAAGACGTATAGAGATTAATGGCTTCTTTAATACCGTTGCGTTTTTCCGTTACGAACCGCTGATTTTTGCGATGGCCTGGCTCACCAGCCTGTTTTCGCACAATGCCAGCATCTTCCTGTTTGTCTTCTGCGCCATTGCCGTTTCCATCAACACCTGGTTTTTCAGGAAGATGTCTCCGTATCCGGTGCTGGCGCTGGTGCTCTATTCGGCGCACATCTTTATCAACAAAGACATTAACCAGATTCGCTTTGGCCTGAGTTCTGCGCTGTTCCTTGGCGTTCTCTGGTCAATCTATCTCAAGCGCTACTGGTGGGCATTTGCCTTCTTTATTCTGTCGTTCACGAGCCATAACACCGGTGTCATGGTGGTGACGCTTGTGCCGTTCCTGTTTATCCGGGACTGGCGCTGGTGGCCGGTCATTATCATCGTTGCCAGTCTGCCACTATCGGTTGTGGGCGGCTCGGGCTTTATTGCCTTGATTGCCGGTCATCTGGGATCGCTGGGAGAGAGGGCATCGGGCTATAACAATGACCCCTCCTATGCAATGGGTGGCAGCATCCTGGCCGTATCGAACCTGAAAAACATCATGCTGGTGTTCGTCTTCTTCTATTTCATGCTGACCGATAAGCTGAAGCACGAGAATTACGCCCAGTATCGCCTTAACTATCTGCTGATTTTAAGTTTTGCCATCGGCGGAGCGATCAGGATCTTCCTGTATAACTTCCCGTCAGGTTCGCGCCTGTCCAACTATCTGCAGCAGGTCGAGCCGATCATCCTGACCTCGCTGATTTATCAGGCAAGGCGATCCTGGAAGCCAGCGCTGTATGCCATGCTGGTGTTCTTCCTGCTCTATTACCTCTACTACAACACCATTTCAACCAAACAGGCCGTTACCGGTTATGAAGTGGCGCGGGAGTTTTGGCTGATCCACTAATCAATCTGACGACCGCCTCTGGGTGACGAGTTTCACCCAGGGGCGGTCGCCGGTCAGAACACAGGTTTTTCATCGACCGTTGTCGAATGAACTGTTTATTTTTGAACTACTTTAATGAGGTGCTGGCAATGAAGGACATTCGTTTCTCCATCGTAATTCCGGCTTATAACGCGTCAGAATCGATTGTCACGACGCTGGATTGCGTTAAAGCACAAACGTATCGCAATTTCGAAGTCATCATCGTTGATGATAAATCTGCGGATGCCGCCGCGCTGGCGGATGTGGTGCGCAGCGAACGCTACCGGGATCTCGATATCAATCTGGTGCTCTCCGAGGTCAAACTCAACGGAGCCGGTGCACGTAACAAAGGCATTGAGCTGGCGACCGGTGACTACGTCAGCTTCCTTGACGCCGATGATGAGTGGGCGGCGGACAAACTGCAGCAGGTGAGCGAAAAAATTGCTCAGCTGGACGCGCAGGGCAAAAAGAATTTCGTCATTTTCAGCCAGGTGAATATCTATCAGGATGGCACGTTCCTGAAAGTGATGCCGATGCAGCCGCCAGGCAAAAATGAAACGGTCGCGGAGTATCTGTTCGGCTGCTACGGCTTTATCCAGACCAGCACCATTGTGCTGAAGCGGGAAGACGCGGCGAAAATTCAGTTCGATACCCGCTACATCCGTCATCAGGACTATGATTTCTGCATACGTGCCGACCGCATGGGCTATGACTTTGTGATGATCGCTGCACCGCTGGCGAACTACCACCTGGTCACTAAGTTTGGCTCGAAACACAAAGGCGAATCGGTGAACTACTCGATGTTCTGGCTCGATAGCATGAAGCCGCATCTTACCCCGCGTGATATCCACACCTACAAAGCTTTTAAGCTGCCGCTGCGCTACAAGATGGATGGTAAGTCGCTGATGGCGAGCCTGAGCTTCGCGCGCTACTTCTTCCTCACCAACAAAGACAACCGTGCTTATTTCATGAACCGGGTTAAAGACAAGGTCAGAGCACGTTTCGGCGGTGAGAAAGCGATCTCCTGACGCGCGCCGCGCCTCGCTCTGCTCCTGATGCCAGGAGCGACTCTTTTTACGATTAATTCAGGGTTGAAGATGAATACTTCTGTTGGAACCGTTGGCATTGTCATGCCTATGTATAATGCACGTCAGACGGTGTTACGCGCGGTGCAATCGGTTATCAATCAGCACTATACCGACTGGCATCTCTATCTGGTCAACGATAAATCGACCGATGACTCGCTGGAATTTGTGCGTGAGCATTGTCAGGATCCGCGCATTACCATTCTGGATAACGCGGTCAACATGGGCGCAGCAGAAACCCGTAACGTCGGGCTGCGCGCGGCCACTGAAGAGATTATCGCCTTTCTCGACAGCGACGATGAGTGGCATGCGGATAAGCTGACCCAGCAGGTCGCTGCCATCGCGGCCGGCGATGATTTTGTGATTACCGAATATCACTATAAAACCCGCAAGGCTGAGCACGACATTACCTACGGCAAACCTTATCTGCAGCAGGAAAACTTTGTGAAGAAGCAGTATCGCGTCTGCTTCTCCTCCGTCTGTTTCCGCCGTCCGCCGCAGGGGCTTTTCTTCCAGCGCAAAGGCCACGAAGATTTCCTGTTTTTGTATGAATTATTCACCCGCTATAAGCAGGCGCGCGTAATTCAGACGATTCTGGTCAACTATTACGAATTAGGCGATTCCCTTTCCCGTAATAAGAACAAAGCGGCCCAGTGGCACCTTGAATTATTAAGAATTATCTATAAAAACAATCCTTTAAAAATCTATTACTATTACGCCTGGTATATGGTGAATGGTGTGCTGTTTACCCTTAAGCATCGTTAAGCCTGTCGGCAGGATTGTCTTTAAAATTTGAGGTGGATAGCGTTTCATGAAAAAAATTGTCCTGGTGATCAAAGATGCTTATTCGTATGCGGGCACCGAGAACATCTGTAACTTCATGTCAGAGTGTCTTGGCGAGACCCATGAAGTCACCATCTACTCGCTGGAAGGCAGTGGAAAAACCTTTTACCCGTTTGAGCACGTCAAACAGATCGTCAGCTTTGAAGGGCAGAGCAATCCGATCAAAAGCGCGGTTGCCCGGATTCACGAAGAGGGCTTTGATACCGTCTTCCTGATCAGCATGGGTCGCCTGAGCGTGATGTTCGCGTTCTGGAATCTGCTGGCGATGAAGAAGAAGCGGGGCAAAGCCTACGCCTGCGAACACATCGCCATTAACTCCTTCAGCAAACCGATTAAGTTCCTCAAGTTTCTGCTGCTGCGCTACTACGACCGCGTGATTGTTCTGACCGACAAAGATCATCAGGTGTTCAGCCGCTGGCGCATTCCCAGCAAGCAAATCCCCAACCCGGTGGTTTACAAAGACTATCAGCGCCAGACACGTCATCGCCAGGCGCTGGCAGTTGGCCGACTGGATAACCAGAAGGGCTTTGACCTGATGCTGGATATCTGGCGCGACTTCGCCCGCAGCCATCCTGACTGGACGCTGGTGATTGCCGGTGACGGTGAACTGCGTCAACAGTTGCATGACCAGGCGGCGGTGCTGGGCATCACCGACAGCGTGAAGTTTGTCGGTAAGGTCAGCAATATCAACGACTACTATCGCGACAGCGATATGGCGCTGATGACCTCGCGCTATGAAGGATTGCCACTGGTGCTGCTGGAAGCAAAATCCTGGTCACTGCCGGTAGTGGCATATGACTGCCCGACCGGTCCACAGGAGATCATCAATCACGGTGAAGATGGTTTCCTGGTTCCGATGAACGACAAAGCCACGTTTCTGGCCCGAATGGAGCAGCTCGCCAGCGATGACGCGCTGTTCTATGCCATGAGCGAAAAAACGAAACAGACCGCGCTGAAATTCGACGGTAATCAGATTAAGCAAAGCTGGCTGTCATTGGTTTAACCGGAGCTGGAAAAGCTCACTTGCGACGTGCCTCAGGGACACCGCCATGGCCAATGGCCTTATTGACTACGGGAATTGATGCATGAAAAGAAGAGAAGTTTTACAGACCGCCGCCTCCGCTCTGGTGGGGGCTCTCTCCGTGAGCACCTTTTCCAGCTACGCTGCAAAAAGTAACGGTATCGCCCTGAAGCCGGTTGATGCCACTGACGTGCCTAAAGGCGACGTGCCAATTCTGACCCCGGAAAATGTCTACGCCATGCCGCCGCAGTTCTGGCAGGGCTTTGAAGGCAAACTCTGGATTGGTAAAGCAGGTGCAGATGCCAGCAAACCGGGCAATCAGATCCCGGTCTTCCTGCGTGATGCCAGCGGCAAAGTGTCGGAGATTGCTCAGCCTATCGCGCTGAACAAAGGCAACTTTGCCCAGTTTATTCAGGACAATGCTGCGCTGATTGCTAATCCGTCGCATTCGATGGCAGTCGAGGATAGCAACGGTCAGACGCTGTTCAACATCGCAGATGTCAGCCGTCCGGGCGCTGCAGATTTCAGCCAGCGTCTGGCACAGCCAGCGGGTTATCAGCTGATTGGTGAGATCCCGTCCGTAGCGGAGTTACGCAAAACCCGTCCGCTGTTTGAAGGGGCCAAGGTTAAGCTGAAAAGCTGGCATGAAGGACGGGAAGTCGGCGGCGGCGAGTTTGTCGGCAGCTTCCAGCCCGCTCAGAATGATGGCGGCGTAAACTTTGCCGGTGAGGGCTTTTCCTGGCGTCGCGTGGTAGACGATTTTAACCGCCTGACCCTGTTTGATTTCGGTGCGATTGCCGATGGCAAAACCGATACGGCGCCCGCCATTATGGCGATGTTCCAGTGGTCACAGCAGGCAAACCAGCAGATCTGTGTCCAGTTCCCGGCCGGTACCTTCATGGTCTCAGCCTGTAACCTTGGCGATAAGTATCTCAACTTCTTCCGCATGTCCGGTGCGATGGTAAACTTCGGCTACTTCCCGGCGACCACGATTGTCTCGGATGGTAAGTCAGAGTTCGTCTTTGAGATGAATGCCCGTCGGGTTGAGCTTTCCAACCTGAACTTTAACGGCAACAGCGATAAAAGCCCCAACAAGCAGGGCTTTTTCCATAACAACTGCCCTGGCGGACAATATTTCCGTGGTGCCTGCCTGCGCTTTAACGCAGTCGGCGGCACCGCCATCAGTCTGCAGGATACTCTGGATTGTAAAATCGACCAGTGGTACGCCTCACGCTGTAGCGGCGATGTGATCAAATCGGGCTGGTCAGGTCAGAAGCAGGGCAAATGGGACCACAGCACCGCGATTGAGCTGTCGAACTTCAATGCGCAGTACTGTCGTGGTGGCAAAGTCCTCAACCTGCCGCGCTGCGGCCAGTCGATTATCCATAATGGCTGGATTGAGCACTGTGATAACCCGGGCGATCTCTCCAACGGTCAGTGGATTGTCGATGCGCTGAGCCTGGAGGATTGTAAGAATCCGCTGATCGCGCATAACACGCGCCTGAATATGCGCCAGACCAGCCTGCAGTCGGGCAGCTGGATCGACAACTCCATGCAGGGCGACCGTCTGCTCAGCATCTGGGAGATGGGATCGACCCGCGTGGAGTCCTATGGCGTCGCGCTGGATGGCAGCCTGAAGTACAACTACATCACCTCGCGCTGGCGTTTAGAGAACAACACGAATCAGGAAACCTGGTTTGATCTCGGCAGCCTCTACTCCCCGACCGTGGGTGATTCGTGGGAGATCGAAATTTTTGGTCAGTCGCAGTTCAGCAACGGCAGTGGCGATAAGCCGCTGATGGACCTGATCGGTGACAAGACCACCGGTGGCCGCGCGATGATCCATGTACAGCGCAAAAAAGATCGCTCTGAAGCGAGCTGGTCGGCCGAAGGCAGCAGCCCGATTGTCGATGTGCGCTATGTGGCTGAGCATGACACCGATGTCCGCATCTTCGTCAAACTGGCGGGCTGGACGCCGTCGGTGGCCGTGCTGGTGAAAACCACCGGTAAAGATCGCTTTGTCACCGGTCGCTGTGCGCGCGTTAACGCGAAGATGGAGAAGGGCAATCCTCCGGCGGGCGACGCGACTAAACGCGCGCCGCAGCGCTTCAGCCTGCACAACGGCAAAGCGGGCGTGGGTGCCAACGAGCAGGGCGATCTGCTGATGGCTTCGCGTCCGCTCTCCGCCGATCAGGTCGATACCAGCAAGCCGGAAGGCTTTGTTTCCGTCGTAATCAACGGCAAACAGGTCGCACTGCCTTACTTCGCCATTAAGTCGTAACACCTTGCATCACGGCCGCCACAACGGAGGCGGCCGGTTTTAACAGGAGCACTACCTTTGGGTGCGTTATCCCGTAAAGCATTACTTTAAACAGAGTTCATTTTGCCCATTGCGGATCTGGGCGGCTTACAGAATTAAAAAAATTCATTCGGAGTTGTTATGAAAATTTTATTGGTGGGTAACCATACGTGTGGAAATCGCGGGGATGGCGCGATTCTTCGTGGACTGATTGATTCAATGAAGTCTGCACGCAGTGATTTAGAAATTGATGTTATAAGCCGTTATCCAACCAGCTCCGGTTATCTGCTTCAGCAGGATATTAAGCAGGATGCGCTGTATCTGCACAACAGCAAATCAGGTAAAGGTCTGGTCGGTTCGTTCAAGCGTAAAGTCGCGAACCGCCTGATGCCTGATATCATGATGGCGCATCTGGGCAAGGGCGGGATTTTTAAGTCGTTCGCTGTACCGCCGCACCTGAAGGCGTTTACTGAAAGTCTGGCAAAATATGATGCGATTATTCAGGTTGGCGGATCGTTCTTCGTTGACCTCTATGGCGTGACCCAGTTTGACCATGCCCTCTGTGCACTGATGGCGAAAAAGCCGATCTACCTGATCGGTCACTCGGTGGGGCCGTTCCAGAACCCGCGCGTTAATGCGCTGGCAAACTTTGTCTTTGATCGGGTCGACAGCCTGGTGCTGCGTGAATCGGTCAGTCTTGACCTAATGAAGCGCGATGGCGTGACCAGCTCTAAAGTCGCGTCTGGCGTTGATACCGCTTTCCTGGTGCGCGCACGCGAAGTCGAAAATCCGAGCCATAACCTGCTCTACTGGCAGGGCATTATCGATGGCCGTAAAACCATCGCGATCACCGTGCGTGAACTGGCACCGTTTGATAAACGTCTGGGTGTGACGCAGAAAGAGTATGAAGCGGCATTTGGCCGGGTGATCAATGCCATGATTGCTGAAGGCTATCAGGTTGTGGCGTTCTCAACCTGTACCGGCATCGACAGCTATGCCAAAGATGACCGCATGGTTGCACTGACCCTGCGTGACCACGTGACGCAGCCTGAACATTACCATGTCATTATGGATGAGTTTAATGACCTGGAACTGGGCATCCTGCTGAATCATTGCCATCTGACCATTGGTACCCGCCTGCACTCGGCGATTATCTCTATGAACTTTGGCACCCCGGCTGTGGCGATCAACTACGAGCACAAGTCGATGGGTGTGATGAACCAGCTTGGTCTGCCGCAGATGGCAACCGATGTGAAAAGCCTGATGGATGGCTCGCTAATCGACAAAGTGAAAACTGTGCTTGCCGATTACGACAACATCAAGCTCAAGGTCGACACGGCCGTTGCGAATGAAAGGGAAATTGGCAACCGGATCACTGAAGAGATTCTCAAAGTATTAGGGTAATGTGATGAAACTGACTTTTTTCACCATGCGTTTCCCGGTTGCCTCTGAGACATTCGTATTAAATCAGGTAACCCACTTTATTGATGCCGGTTACGAGGTGGAGATTATTTCAGTCTTTCCCGGCGATTTAGTGAACCGGCATGCCGCTTTTGATGAGTATGGTCTGGCGGCGAAGACGCATTATCTGCTGCCGGAAGAGAAGATCTCGATTGTCGATAAGCTGAACCAGCGCATCAAGCTGGTGCTGCCAAAAGTGACGAAGCCGTCGCTGCTGCGTTCGCTGAATGTGCGCCGTTATGGTGCACAGTCCAGCAAACTGCTGCTGCCGTCGATTGTGGCGAATGCAAAGCAGACCTTCACCGCAGATGTGTTCCTGGTGCATTTCGGCTATGCCGGTGCCCTGGCGAACAAGCTGCGTGAGCTGGGCGTGCTCAAGGGTAAACAGGCGACCGTATTTCACGGCGCCGATATTTCCCGTCGTCACATTCTGGAAGAGCACAAACTCGACTATGTGAATCTGTTCCGCCAGAGTGAGCTGATGCTGCCTATCAGCAATCTGTGGAAGAACAAGCTGATTGAGATGGGCTGCCCGCCGGAAAAAATTCACGTTACGCGTATGGGCATTGAGCCGGAGAAGTTTAACTTCCAGCCGCGCCAGGCGTTTCAGACGCCGCTGCGTATCGTTTCGGTGGCTCGTCTGACCGAGAAGAAAGGGCTGGATGTGGCGGTCAAAGCCAGCGCCATCCTGAAGCAGCGTGGCGGTCAGTTTCAGTACACCATTATCGGTAACGGCGATCAGGATGAGATGATGCGTGATTTCATCGCCCGCGAGGGGATGGAAGATTGCGTCAGCATGCCGGGCTTTAAACCGCAGGAGGAGATCCGTCGCGCGCTGAGTGAGGCTGACATCTTCCTGCTGCCCTCCAAAACCGCCGCAGATGGCGATATGGAAGGTATTCCGGTTGCACTGATGGAGGCGATGGCGGTCGGCCTGCCGGTGGTCTCAACCTTCCACAGCGGCATTCCGGAGCTGATCGAAAACAACGTATCTGGCTGGCTGGTGGAAGAGGACGATCCTGAGGCGCTGGCGGAGACGCTGCTGAAGCTCTCTCAGGGTGAAGTGGATGTGGCGCCCGTGGTCGCGGCCGCCCGTCACAAAGTTGAGACTGAATTTAATCAGCATATCGCCTACGGCGAACTGGCACAGATTCTGGAGCGACTGGTGTGAGTGGATTTAAGTCACAGGCGATTTGGCTGTTCGGCAGCACCTGCTTTTCTGCGGTGCTGCAGGTTGCACAGCTAAGCTTTCTCGCCCGCAAACTGGAAACCCACGAGCTGGGTCTGTTAGCCATCATCAACGCCATCCTGGCGGTGGCGGGTGTGCTGCAGGATATGGGGATGAGCAGTTATCTGGTGCATCGCCAGAACATTACCCGTCGTGAGCAGAGCACTATCTACTGGGTGAACGTCTCACTCAGCTTGTGTACTGGCCTGATCATGCTGCTGATCGCCTTCCCGGTCTCCTGGTTCTATCATCTGCCGGAGCTGGTGGGTCTGATCATGCTGACCAGCCTCAACTTCCTGGTGCTGGGGCATCTGTCGCAGTATCAGGCGCACTACATCAAAACCAAGCGGATGGTTTCGCTGGCAAAGATTGAGATGGGCACCAAGCTGTTTGCCTTCCTCTGTGTGGTGGCGATGCTGGAGTTCACCTCGCTCACCGTAGCGGCGGCGATTCTCGGTCTGTTTATCAACGCCTTTACCCGCATCCTCTGCATGATTGCGCTGGGTGAGAAGTCGTGGCGTCCGACCTGGGAGTTCGATAAAGCGACCTTTATCGGAGCGATTCGCTACGGCAGTTATCAGCTCGGCTCGCAGACCATTAACCAGCTGCGAACCCAGGCCGATGCACTGGTAGTGGGTAAAGTGATGGGTGCCGAGATGCTGGGTGTTTACTCGCTGGCGAAAGAGCTGGTGCTGCAACCGCTGAAGCTGGTGACGCCGGTGATTAACCGTCTGGCACTGCCGCGCTTTGCAGAGAAGCAGCACGATGCCGAGCAGCTGAAGAAGCTGTTCCTCAAAGGCACGCTGGGGATCATGCTGTTCAGCAGCGCGATGTACCTGGTGATTGGCATCTTCTCGCCGGTTATCGTTCGTGTGCTCTACGGCGCATCCCACGAGCAGGTCTATCATCTGATTCCGCTGATGCTGCTGTTTGGTATGCTGCGGCCGATGGGCGGACTGACCGGGGCAATTTCCCAGGCCAACGGACGGACCAACGTTGAGTTCTACTGGAACATCGTGGCGAGTATTGTGGTTCTGGCGGTGCTGGCAACCACCTTTATCTGGCCGAACGTGCTCTATGTGGCGCTGACGCTTTCCATCTCGCAGATTCTGATCTCGGCACTGGCTCATCCGTTCTTTATTAAGCCGGTGATTGGCATTCGGTTTATCCCTTATGCCCGGCAGTGGGTGGCGGTGTCGGTGGTATTTGTCGGCATAATGCTGCTGGTCAATCACTTTAATCTGTTTGTGATGCCAGAGTGGTTTGAAGGCTGGTTGTAATCACAATTGCGTTATATCAACGGGCGGCCTCAGGGTCGCCCGTTTTCATTTATGGCTGGTCTCAGCCGCGCGGCGACCAGGGGTGGAAATAACAGAGGCGATATTCGATTACTGATTGTCTTTATTCAGTTTATGCCGTTGCTGGCAATGGGCAAAATGCCGAATTTCCAAGTTATGACAGAGAGTTACTGTCCGATTTTCAGATAAAGATTATACTTGCTCTTCCGGCCGATCCTGCATAATCGACCCACATCTTCATTTTATTAAACGGAATAAATATGACCAAGCTTAAAGCAGTAATCCCGGTTGCGGGCCTCGGTATGCATATGCTCCCTGCGACTAAAGCCATTCCGAAAGAGATGCTGCCTGTCGTCGACAAACCGATGATCCAGTACATCATTGACGAGTGTGTTGCCGCGGGTATTAAAGAGATTGTGCTGGTCACGCATGCATCGAAAAATGCCGTAGAAAACCATTTCGACACCACCTATGAGCTCGAAGCGCTGCTTGAAGCGCGCGTGAAGCGTCAGCTGCTGAGCGAAGTGCAGTCTATCTGCCCGCCAGGCGTGACTATCATGAACGTGCGCCAGGCGCAGCCGCTGGGTCTGGGCCACTCGATTCTCTGTGCCCGTCCGATGATCGGTGATAATCCGTTTGTGGTCGTGCTGCCTGACGTGCTGCTGGATGATTCTACCGCTGACCACATGCGTTATAACCTTGCGGCGATGGTTGCCCGTTTTGAAGAGACCGGCCACAGCCAGGTCCTGGCGCAGCATATGCCCGCGTCCAATCTCACTGAGTACTCGGTAATCACCACTGCTGAGCCGATTGATCACCCTGGCGACATCAGCACCATTACCGATTTCGTTGAGAAGCCTGAAGATACCGCCGGACTGAACTCTGACCTGGCTGCGGTAGGCCGCTATGTCCTTTCTGCTGATATCTGGGCGGAACTGGAGCGCACTGAGCCAGGCGCGTGGGGCCGTATCCAGCTGACCGATGCCATCGCCAGCCTGAGCAAACATAAAACCGTTGATGTTTCGCTGCTGACCGGTCACAGTTTTGACTGCGGTCGTAAGCTCGGTTACATGCAGGCGTTTGTCTCTTACGGCCTGCGCAGCAACGCGCAGGGTCGCGATTTCCGCGAAGCTATCCAGACCATCCTCGCAAAACAACAGTAATTTATTTGCCGCGTCCTGCGCGGCAGATTGAAAGGAGCTCACATGGCAATTTTAGTCACGGGCGGAGCAGGATATATCGGCTCCCATACGGTACTGGCGCTGTTGCAGCGCGGTGATGATGTTGTGGTTCTGGATAACCTCTGCAATGCCTCACGCGAAGCGATTAACCGCGTTGAGAAACTGGCAGGCAAAAAAGCGACCTTCGTTGAAGGCGATATCCGTGATCGCGCCTGTCTGCGTGACCTGTTTGCATCCAACAGCATTTCAGCCGTAATCCACTTTGCTGCGCTTAAAGCCGTCGGTGAATCCACGCGTATGCCGCTGGAGTACTACGAGAACAACGTCGCGGGCACCGTGGTGCTGCTGGAAGAGATGCGTGATGCCGGCGTCTGGAACTTCATCTTCAGTTCATCAGCAACAGTTTATGGCGCAGATGCCCCGGTTCCTTACGTTGAAACCACGCCGATTGGCGGCACCACCAGTCCATACGGCACCTCTAAGCTGATGACCGAATTCGTGATGCGCGACTTCGCCAAAGCTGAGCCGAAGTTCAAGGCGATTGCGCTGCGTTACTTCAATCCGGTGGGCGCGCATGAGTCAGGCGAAATCGGTGAAGATCCGGCGGGCATCCCAAACAACCTGCTGCCGTACATTGCACAGGTCGCAATTGGCCGTCTGGATAAGCTGGGCGTGTTTGGCGGTGATTACGATACGCCAGACGGCACCTGTCTGCGTGACTACATCCACGTTGTTGACCTGGCGGAAGGGCATCTGAAAGCACTGGATTATCTAAGCAAAGTTGAGGGCTACACCGCCTTTAACCTGGGCGGCGGCAAAGGCGTCTCGGTGCTGGAGATGATCAAAGCGTTTGAGAAGGCGTCCGGCAAGGCGATCCCGTTTGAGATCAAGCCACGTCGCGATGGCGACCTGCCTGCGTTCTGGGCCGATGCGTCACTGGCAAACACCACGCTCGACTGGCGCGTGACGCGCGGCATAGATGAGATGATGCGCGATACGTGGAACTGGCAGAGCAAGAACCCGGATGGGTTCAGGTAGTTGAAAAGAAAGGCGAACTACGGTTCGCCTTTCTTTTTGCGCCATAAATTCGGTAGGACTACTGCAACGGATTGCACTGCTCAGGAATCATCAGGCCGTGACTTCATATTTACGGGCTACATTCCGACCTTTATTTCGTAAAGGCACTTCCAGGTAGCGATAGCTCAATTCAGATGAAACAAAAATCAGCCCTAATGCAGCTATTGTCATCCACAGTGATCTCATGTACGAGTCTCCAGCAGCAAAACCGTAATGTACCATAATGCGCACTGTTGATTCCTGAACGAAATAAATCACAGGCATGTGTGCCAGATAGATACTATATGATCGGGATGCAATCCAGCTCATTGATCGAGAAACGATCCCTTCACTTCCGGGCGACATAAAAAAGCCACTGTCCCATGAAGCTATATAGACCAGCAATGTTGAAATCATTGCTAAAGAGCCAAAGAGATAAACAGAACCTTTTAATGCTGCCGGGATGGCGAAAAGCGAAAACAGTAGAAAAATATTCACCAGATAGCGGAGGTACCATCGTTCTAGTATACGGGGTTTAATTTTACTACCTAGCGACAGCTTTAACATGGCTAAGAGAACACCAAAAATAAGGCCGTGATAGCGGAAGTTAGGACTCCAGTCACCTTGCTGTACAATGTAGAGCAGGAAAACAGCCAGTAGCGAGAGCGTGGTCACTTTCCAGCCCGTTCTCATGAAGAGAAGAATGAAAGGCGCTACAAAATAAAACTGCTCTTCTAGCGATAAAGACCAGTAGGGGCCGTAAGTTGGCAGATAACCTTGCTCAAGAAGATAGCCGGAAAAAATATTGAATGAAAAAGTAATAATGGTAAAGCAATAAATAACGTTGTGTCTGAATTCCCCAAATGCGTTAGTAACATTATAAAAAGCTGAAAAAAATAAGACGACAAACATCCAGAACCACGACGCTGGAAGCAACCTGTATATTCTTTTAACAAAAAAAGGAATAATAGTGTGTCTGAATATTTGTGTAGTAGATTGTTTACTATCCAGATGAGTGAGGAGATTTGTTGCAATCAGGTAGCCCGAAATAGCAAAGAAAAGATCTACCCCCGGCCAGAACTCAACGTACTTGTTGATATTTTGAAGTAATTGATGCTTGCTCCAGATATAGAGGGTGGGCAAATGTTCAAGAAGAACAGCAACTATTGCAAAAAATCTCAGGTACTCAATTTCGATATTGAGTTTGCCTTTTTTTACCATACTCATCACCACTTCCAAGGGATTATGGCGGGAAGCCCCGCCTGAAGATTATTTTACCAATCCCATAAGGTACTGACCGTATTCTGTCTTAGACAATTTCTGACCTTCGTTATAAACATCCTGACTTGAAAGCCAGCCATTTTTGAAGGCGATTTCTTCAAGGCAGGCCACTTTGAATCCCTGCCTTTTTTCAATCGTATGAATGAACTGAGAAGCTTCGATCAAACTGTCATGCGTTCCAGTATCAAGCCATGCAAAACCACGACCTAAAAGTTCTACATTCAGCGTATTCTGCTCTAAGTAGAGACGGTTGAGATCGGTGATTTCAAGCTCACCACGGTGAGATGGTTTTAATGTACGCGCATAATCTGTGACATTGTTATCGTAAAAATATAAACCTGTAATAGCCCAGTTGGATTTTGGTTGGGAAGGCTTTTCTTCCAGCGATAAGGCCTTAAAGTTTTCATCAAACTCGACAACGCCAAAACGCTCAGGATCTTTAACCTGATAACCGAACACTGTAGCGCCGGCGGTATTCGCAGACGTGCGTGCCAGAACCGGGGCAAAGCCTTGACCAAAGAAGATATTATCTCCAAGGACTAACGCACAACTTTCATTGTTGATGAATTTTTCACCAATAATAAAAGCCTGAGCAAGGCCATCCGGACTCGCCTGAATAGCATAACTCAGGTTAATACCGAACTGGCTACCGTCGCCCATCAGCCTGACAAAGGAAGCATGATCATCAGGTGTTGTAATGATCAGGATATCCCTTATCCCCGCCAGCATGAGCACAGAAACCGGATAGTAAATCATAGGTTTGTCATATACAGGCAGCAGCTGCTTAGAAACACCTTTCGTGATTGGGTATAACCGAGTGCCAGAACCACCGGCAAGAACGATACCTTTCATTATAATTCCTCACCTAAATTATTTTCCAAACCCAGTCGCTGACCCTGATAAGAACCGTCCTGAACGCGTTTCCACCACCATTCGTTTTCGAGATACCACTCAACAGTCTTGCGCAAACCGGTTGCGAAAGACTCCTGTGGGACCCAGCCTAATTCACGTTCAATCTTTGAAGCATCAATAGCGTAACGAAGATCATGCCCTGGCCGATCCTTGACGAAAGTAATCAGCTCTCGGTAGCTGCTGAGGTTTGGCATGTTTGACGGAGAAAGTTCATCAAGAATGTCACAGATAGTCTGGACAACCGTAAGGTTCGTCTGCTCATTGTGACCACCAATATTGTAAGTCTGGCCAATCACACCTTTTTTAACGACTTCCTGAAGTGCTCTAGCGTGATCTTCAACATATAACCAGTCACGAATCTGGCTCCCATTGCCGTAGACCGGTAGAGGTTTACCATGGAGAGCATTAAGAATGGTCAGTGGTATCAATTTTTCTGGGAAATGATAAGGACCATAATTATTAGAGCAATTTGTCACCAGAACGGGCAGGTTATAGGTCCGATGCCATGCTCGTACAAGATGGTCGCTGCTCGCTTTTGACGCAGAATAGGGGCTGCTTGGCGAGTAGGGCGTAGTCTCTGTGAACAAATCAGAAGTGTTATGCAAATCACCGTACACTTCATCAGTTGAGATGTGGTGAAAACGAAAGCCCGCTTTATCGGTATCACTCAACTGGTTGTAAAACAGGCGTGAAGCTTCCAGCAGATTATAGGTGCCAATGATGTTTGTCTGGATAAAAGCTCCGGGTCCATCAATAGAGCGATCAACATGACTTTCAGCTGCTAAGTGCATGATTGCATTAGGTTTGAAAGAGTTGATAACTGATTTCATTGCATCATAATCGCAGATGTCAGCTTCAACAAAAGAAAATCCGGGTGAATTTTCAATCGTTTTTAGTGAGTCAAGATTACCCGCGTAAGTTAAAGCATCGACAACCAATACTTCATTATCCTGGTCAGTAACGAGAAGTCTCACTACAGCTGACCCGATAAAACCCGCACCGCCAGTAACTAAAATTTTCATACTTTTCCCGAAGATTAGCATTTTTCTTGCACGGCTGGATTATCTCATGCCGTACGAAACTGATGTCAATAACTCATCATTATGACGAGTTAATCCAGCCTTGACCAGTTCAGCACACCACGTCATGGCTAAATTCAGTCATTGTTATCAAGGTGACTGCTGTATTAGTTATTAGTAGTTTGCATATAATAACTTGGTTTATTTAATTAAGATATCTATACCATTCATCAATTATTTATGCAGAAGATCACTTCACAATCCCTCCGCCATATTTCGAAGAAAGGTGCTACCGTGTTAGAATTGAGAGGTTTTTTCCAAGGACTGACAGCGCCTGGATCGTCTTTTTTTCACCGGGAAAAGTTGGAAAAAGTAAACATATCAGAAACTTAAGTTTTTTGATCTACATTGATGAAGAGTTAATGAGCATTTTAGTCGCTACAGCTAAGGGCGGTAGCGTGGTCATTTTCATCATATTTTCCTGTGTACTCGACTTATCCTCGTTAAGAAATAACTGCTATGTGGATAGGTATTTTTAGGGTTAATCTTATGGAAATTAACAAGGTAGACCAGTTCGTGCGTGGTTGGTTTGTTGGCGGTTTTGAGCCTACTCTTTATAAAACAACCGATGTGGAAGTCGCTGTACAGCACTTCAAAGCAGGTGATAAAGAGGCCAGCCATTGCCACAAAATCGCTACAGAAATCACTGTAATCGTCAGTGGTAAAGCATTAATGAACGGTAAACTCATCAACGCAGGAGAGGTAGTCAAAATCTCACCCGGTGAGTACACAGATTTTGAAGCAATCGAAGACACTGTAACAACAGTGGTAAAAGTTCCCGGCGCATTAAATGATAAATATCTTAAGGCAGAGTAAAATGTTAAATATCGTTGTCCCTATGGCAGGTCGAGGCAGTCGGTTCGCGAAAGAAGGTTACACTGATCCAAAACCTTTAATTCCAATTAATGATAAACGCATGATTGAAGTTGTAATAAATAATTTAAAACCTAATCAGCCGCATAAGTTTATCTTTATTTGCCAGCAAGAACATATTGAAAAATATGATTTATCAACAAAGCTCAATGAATGGGCGCCAGGGTGCGAAATTGTTGGTATTAATGGCGTCACAGATGGCGCCGCTTGCACTGTCTTGTGCGCACAGCATTTAATAGATAACGATCAGCCATTAATGATAGCAAATTCTGATCAGTGGATTGATATTGATATAAACGATTATTTAAATTATATGGATCATGAAAAACTTTCAGGCTTAATAATGACTATGTCTGCGAATGATCCCAAATGGTCATATGCTGAATTAAATGAAGATGGAAAAGTTATTCGTGTTGTAGAAAAAGAAGTTGTATCGGAAGAAGCAACTGTAGGTATCTATAATTTCAAACATGGAGCTGATTTTTGTCGCAACGCTCAAAAAATGATTGATCTTGACGAACGCACCAATGGCGAGTTTTATGTGGCACCTGTTTATACATGGATGTACCGAGATGATAACGCAAACATTGGTGTTTATAACATTGGTGCTGAAGCCAACGGAATGTATGGTTTAGGCATCCCTTCTGATTTGAAATTATTTTTATCACTCGACGTTGCAAAGAAGGCACTGGACTTTTAAGTATGACAAATGCCAAGAAAAAAATATGCCTCATTGGTCATGAGTGCGGCTATTATAAAGGACAAGGTGGTATTGCCACCTATATAGAACATACAGCAAAAGGATTTAGTAAGTTAGGATATGAAGTCCATACGATTTTTTTGCACGGCAGCGATCTGGATGATCCAGAAATAACATGCTGGAAAATAAAAGATAACTACAGCATTTTCAAAAATTCAAAAGCTATTGACGAAGTACTGTCGCAAATAAAACCAGACTTTGTTGAAGTTACCGACTTTATCGGTCTTGCGAGTTATACGCTTGCAAAGCGTGCGCTCGAGGGGCTGGATTATTCCTGTCGTTTTATCACTAACAATCATACGGGCATTCGTGAGGTGTGGGAGTGGGGAACAGCACTTGATTTTATGGAGTGTGCTCCGCCGTGGATGATCGAGATGTATCAGTATGAGAGAGCACAATCAATTCTGAGCGATGCTAATTTCTCGACTTCCAACTTTCTTGCAAATTACCTCAGCACTTTACACGATACTAAAGTTCATACCTGTCCATCTTATTATCCTCTTGCTGAACAAGCTATCCCGCCAGTCAGAGATAACAGCGGAACTATTGAGATTCTTTCGCTGGGTCGGTTTGAACTCAGAAAAAAACAGGAACTGCTGATACTGGCTGCCTGCGAATTAATGGTCGAAGGTTATGACCTGCATGTAACATTAATTGGAAACAGCGGAGATGATTTTTATGATCGCCGTGATTATATGGATACATGCTATGGGCTTATTCCGCTGGAACTAAAAAATAAATTTAGTTTTTATGACTTTATTCCCTATAAGGAATTACAAAAGCAATATAAAAACTATGATCTGTTCGTCATTCCATCTCCTTATGAGAACTTCCCTAATACTGCGTTAGAAGCCATCAACTATGGCCTGATTGTGGCCGGCAGTAAAACCAGTGGGATAGCTGATATGAGCGGATCCGCAGCCGAAAAACTCTGTTTCGAGAAAAACTCCGTTGATTCTATCAAGAAGGTGTTGACGGGTTTTAGCAGTATGAGTCGTGACGAAAAAGAAGAGATCAGAAAAGTTCAGCGTGAATCTCTCAAAACGCTGGTCAGCTTTGAGAGTGCTATTGTCAACAGAGTGAATCAGTACGAAAGTATTGAAATGAAATCTACTCTTGTCCGTCCTCTCCGTGAAAAATGTCTTTTCGTTACTATGAGAGATGATGCACGTCTTGAATATCTGTTGTTGGGTGATAAGAAGATTCATATTGATAGTAATGAGGCTTATCAATTGATGAATGCAGCAGAATATATGATTATTCTGCCTTCTGACAATTTTGACGATGCGATCGTAGAAAAGAATTATTTCCCAGAAAAGAATATTATTTCTGCTTTTTCTTACCATCATCCTTATGGAACCGTTCTGGATATCAATAAATCCAGAAAAGCTTTCTCACAAATGACCATCAATGTCGCTGATATCTCTATCAGTAAGCATGTCAAAACGTCCAGACTGATTGCAGAAATACTTTTCTCTTGCAAAGATGTCGTTTTCTTCAGGGAAGACTCATCCAGAGTTGAAAAGGGTATTGGCATTGACTTAATGTATGAACTTGACCTGTTGAGATATAAATATAATGGTTAATAAGATTTCTGTGATTATTCATGGTCCTCTTGAAGAGGATTTTTTAGAAAAAAACTTAAATGCACTTCAAAAACAACTGAGTGATGTGAAAGTTTTCATATCGACATATAAAAAAGATGCAGAGAAAGTTCAAAACCTTCTAAATAATAAAAATCTGTATATTCGGGATAACATTAAGGTATTGGGCTGTGATGATGTTTTTAACCCTGGTTTTTTTAATATAAATCGTCAGATAAACCTGGTTAATGCGGCATTAAATGTTATTGACAAAGACTCTTTTGTCATCAAAGTCAGGATGGACCAGACAGTAAACTTTTCTTCTTTGATGAGAATGGTAAAGACCTTTTCATCGGATGTTAATGGTAAGTTGATTACGACTAACTGTTACACCCGCGCAGACCGCTGGTATCATCCATCAGATATGTTACTTGCAGGTGACTACAAGGTATTAAGAGATTACTACCCTGTGGACTTCTTTAGAGAAACACATATGGATAACATTCTTCTGATAAGAGAATTAGTTAAAAACAACCATGTGAAAGATTTTTATAACTACTGGCCGGAGTCTCGCCTTTTTACAAATTTTGTAAAAAAGAGAGGGGGTGTTATAAAAGAGTCTGCTGAAGACAGTCTTGAAAAGCTTAAAACCCACGTTTTCGTTATTAATAGTTGGGATGTTTCTCTGAAATGGAAGAAATTTTTAAAAGGATGGATTCCTGTCCTGCCTTATACTTTTAAAATGGCTCCTTTCAGAGACGGTCCAGAAGAAGATGCTTATAATTTCAAAGCAAGTGATCTTAATGCCGTTCCCTCCAAAACAAAAGAGAGTATTTTTATAAGGCTCTCAAAAATTTATTTCAAAACAGGAATGTATCACTTCAATCCACTCTTCTTTAGCTATCGTAATTTCCTGCTAAGAGTTGGGCGTAAAGTGTTCGATATTTCTTTAAAGTTCATTCCGCCTATTTTTCATCATACCCTCGTAACAATAGGTCGAAAATTTTATTATGCTATCAAGTAATCTATATATCGTTGGCTGGCGCGGTTATATTGGCCAGTCTCTGTTGAATTATTTGGGCAGAACTGGTTTTACTAAGCGAGTGTTTCTTTATAGTCGTAACAATGAGGTAGAGAGTATTACTCCTGACTTTATTGATGCTACGCTGTGTCATCACGATGATTTTGTTAGCAAAATTGCTCAGGATAATGATCCTGTTGTCTATTATCTGGCCAATAGCATCTCTCCAGCAGAATCGCAGAGTCGTGCTATTGAAAGCGTGAATACTAATCTCCTGCCTTTTATCCGTTTTCTTGAAGATATAAAATCCATAGCGAGTAAGGTTACTTTTATTTTTGCTTCATCCGGTGGAACTATTTATGGAGACACCGGTGGAGAAAAATGTCGTGAGGATCATGCTCTTTCGCCGAAAACTATTTATGCGGCAAATAAACTAGCTCAGGAATCTTATCTTCAGGTTTATCATTGTAACTATGGATTGAATTATCGGGTATTACGAATTGCGAACCCCTACGGACCTGGACAGGTATTCAAAGGTGGGCAGGGGCTTATTCCCGCAATCATGGATTCTTATAAAAAGAAGACTCCAGTCAAAATTTATGGCGATGGTTCAGCCTCACGTGATTATATTTATATCGATGATCTTCATGACTGCTTTATAAAGTCCGCAGTCTATAAAGGCGATGTGAGAATCTTCAATGTCGGTTCAGATTCGAAATATTCTATTCTTGATATTATCGATAACTTCAATCGGCATGGTATTGTTGTTGATACTGTTAAAGTGAAAAGCGCTGTATCAGTTGTTAATTCTATATCCCTGGATATTACACGTGCTAAACGAGAGTTTAACTGGTCACCTCAAACAAGTCTTGAAGATGGTTTAAAAAAATACATTGAATGGTATGAATTAACCCTACAGTAAATCAAGACATGAAATCAAAGTAACGTGGACAATGCATCCTGATAACCTGATCTCACAGAGTGAAATTTCCATCATCATTCAGGGGGGGATTTTAAATTCCTCACGTGAATTAGATAGTGACTTTCTTTTTAATCTAAATCTGACTTTAAAAAGTTTTCCAGAATCTGAGATCATCGTATCAACATGGAAGACAGATGGTGTCATTGAAGACAATCTGAGAAGCACGTATCCAGGCATTAAATTCATATTTAATCAAGATGTCGGGTCAATATCTAAAAATGTTGATGGTGTGAACGTCGTAAGTAATGTAAACAGAATGCTTGTATCAAGCCTTAGCGGTCTTCGACATTCTTCCAAAAAGTACTCGGTAAAAATAAGGACAGATTCGTATTTATACAATGATAACATCCTCTTGTATCTCAACGATTACTTTTTGAATAATAAATTTCTTAATATAGATTCTGTTATTCGTCAGAATGATTATTCGGTTTTTAGTCGTCACTTAATTAATTGTAATTTGTTTGCCCGAAACCCTTATAGCCAGCTACCGTTCTTGTATCATCCTGGCGATATTTTAGTAGCAGGTTTAACGAAAGATGTTGAACGTTTTTTTGATATTCCCCTGGCGGATGAGAATATCTTTCAGCATTGTAAAAGTATGATGAACGCATGCTATATGAAGTTCGTACCAGAACAGTACGTATGGGTCAAAAATTTAGAACGTTCAATTAAAAACTTCACATTCTCAGGCAATTTTTCAAGGGGTAAGGGTGAAGTTGAGCGTTCTGAGCGGTTTTATATAAATAACTTCTTGCCATTGGACTCAGCTAGCCTGGGATTCGTTTGGCGTAAACATAAAGAAGTCTATTTCAATAAAGGCTGGTCTAGCCTTTATCAATCTTTTGATTGGATAGATCTTTATTCAAAGTACATAAGCAAAGAAAAATGCTCACGTCCATTAATATGGTATGTTAGAGCGCTGCAAATAACGGTCATGAAGATTTATTTCTTTTTCAGAACTCAGCTGCTTAAACTACCGTATGTTCGTAAAGTTGCTTATCGTTTATTTGTCAAGAGAGGAAGTTAATGAAAGGTTTTGTATCTACTCCGCAAAGCAGGACGACTTTAGCGGAAGTATTAGACTCAAAAAACCTAATCAAAGAGTTTATTAGACGAGATTTCAATGTTCGCTATAAACAAACTAGTTTAGGGATTTTATGGGCAATTATTAATCCCGGTGTGAATATTCTTTTGTATCTCTTTGTGTTCGGACTTTTGGTAAAAGTACCAACACCAGAATATAATGCTCCTTATGCAGCTGTTTTGATTTCTGGAATTCTTTTCTGGAATTTATTTGCGACAAGTATGATGGCTGCAAGTGATGCAATAATAAACAATATGCATCTTTTAACTAAGGTGTATTTTCCAAGAATTTCACTTTGTATAGCAAGCGTCTTTGTTGCTTTTATCGATTTCGTGATTGCTTTCGTTGTATTTATTCCTTTAGCTATTTTTTATGGGGTGCATTTCGATTTTTCCCGCATCTTCTTTTTAATTCCATGCGTAGTTATCACACTCATGCTTGGCTGTGGCGTTGGTTGTTTTATGGCAATTTTAAAACTACGATTCCGTGACCTACGTCATGTACTACCTTTGGCTACTCAGGCATTATTCTTTGCTTCTCCTGTAGTCTATACTCTTACAATAGTGCCAAAGGAATTTCATCAATATTATTCTTTTAATCCTATGACCGGTATTGTAGCTCTTTCTCGATGGGCTTTGCTGGGTGGTAATAGCATTGATGTCACAACCTTATTATACAGTTTTATTACTGCCATTGTTTTAGTCATCTTTGGTGTGTACTACTTTATCAAAAATGATAGATTAATTGCGGATTACGAATGATTACCTTTGAATCTGTTACACGCGAATTTAGTGTTGGTAATTACCAACATAGTACTTTAAAAGAGCTATTTTCGTTTCAAAAGAAACGAACTCAACCGGGAAAAATATATCGTGCTGTAGACGATGTTTCATTTTCTATTACACCAGGACAGGCAGTCGGTGTGCTGGGAAGAAATGGTGCAGGGAAGTCTACTCTTCTTAAACTCCTGACAAGAATTATTGCACCAAGCTCTGGGAAAATAACGGTCGATGGATCAATTTCTTGCCTTCTTGAAGTTGGTGCAGGGTTTCATCATGAGCTGTCAGGGTACGAGAATATATTTTTAAGCGGTTCAATCCTTGGCATGAGCCGCAAAGAAATTGAAACTAAAATTGAAAGTATCATTGAGTTTGCTGAAGTCAGAGATTTTATTTACGAACCGGTGAAGTATTATTCATCCGGTATGTATGTCAGACTTGCCTTCTCAATAGGCGTACATCTGGATTCAGAAATACTGGTAATTGACGAAGCATTGGCCGTTGGCGATGCGAATTTCCAGGCGAAATGTCTTAATAAGATAAATCAAGTCAAAGAGAGCGGTAAAACAATTTTCTTTGTAAGCCATAATGTTAATCAGGTTGAAAGCATTTGTGATGCCTGCCTTGTTATGGAAAAAGGCCAGCTCATTTATCAAGGCGATACCAGTGAAGCTGTAGAAATATACAACCAGTTAATTAAGTAAAGAAGGTTAAAAATGATAGTTATCTCACATCGAGGCTACTGGAAATCTTTACAGGAAAAAAACACTGAATCAGCTTTCATCAGGTCGTTTCAGCTTGATCTTGGTACTGAAACTGACTTGCGTGACTACATGGGTGAAATCGTAATTAGTCATGATATTCCTGAAGCATCCTGCTTAACCTTTCAACAGATGCTTGAGTTATACAAGACGCATACTAAATCTGCTCCGCCGCTGGCGTTAAATGTTAAAGCTGATGGCTTACAAGAGAAAGTTAAACAGACGCTTGAATCAATGCAAATCAGTAACTACTTCTTTTTTGATATGGCTCTGCCAGATTCACTGGGTTATTTCAAATCTGGTTTGAAAGCCTTTGTCAGGTATAGCGAGTTTGAGAGTCTCAACGCACTTTATGATAATGCAGAGGGTGTCTGGCTAGACGGCTTTGCAAAAGATCTGGTAGATGAGGATTTAGTAAAAAAAATCCTTTCTGATGGTAAGAAAGTCTGCATTGTTTCTCCCGAACTGCATAAAAGAAATCATCTCGAAAGCTGGGCGAAATACAAGAAATTTAGTGATGATTTATTGTCCTCATCTGATTTAATCATTTGCACCGATTACCCTGAAGAATGCATGGAGTTTTTTAATGGCTACTAATATTAAAGCTGTTATTTTCGATATGGACGGTGTTCTTATTGATGCCAAAGATTGGCACTACGAGGCATTGAATGCGGCACTGGACCTGTTTGGGCTGACGATTTCAAGACAAGAGCATTTGACGACTTACGATGGCTTGCCTACTAAAGATAAGCTTATCATGTTGAGCAAAGATAAGGGTTTATCAACCAATCTCCATGGTTTCATTAATGAAATGAAACAGCAATACACAATGGAAATCGTTAATAACAAATGTAAGCCAATGTTCCATCACGAATATGCGCTTTCTATGCTAAAAAAAGATGGCTACAAAATGGCTGTTGCTTCAAATTCAATCAAGAACTCGATTGAAGTTATGATGGAACGAGCACATCTTTCTCAATATCTTGAATTTTACGTTTCAAATCAGGATGTTGTTAAAGGTAAACCTGATCCTGAAATGTATAATAAAGCCATCTCTATGCTGGGTTTAAAGCCTGCTGACTGTGTCATTGTTGAAGATAATGAAAATGGAATCAAGGCAGCTAAAGCAAGCGGTGCACATGTATTAGAAGTTGAAACCGTTTATGATGTTAATTATGCAAATATAAAACGGTTTATCTCCTTAGTTGAGAACGAGGGTTAATGGCATGCTGAATATTATAATCCCAATGAGTGGCGCCAGTCTTTACGAAACGAGTGCTGACTTCATTTACCCTAAGATTCTGACTGAAATTAATAATCGTACCTTACTTGAATATTCTCAGGATATTTTCGCCACCCTGACTGAAGAGCATAAAAGTCTTTTCATCGTTCCTGCTGATAAACTAACTAAGCTTGCTCTTGGCAACATCATTGAACTGATTTCGCCTAGCGCGGTGATCATTCCTTTGCAGGGGATGACCAAAGGTGCGGTTTGCAGCAGCATGATGGCGATTGATGAAATCAACCTTGACGAAGAACTGATTATTTCCTCAGCCGATCACTACATTAACGATGACCTGCAACAGGTTCTGGATTACTTCCGCAGTCTTGAAGCTGATGCGGGTGTGCTTACTTTTGAATCAGTACATCCTAAGTGGTCTTTTGCTAAAGCCAACGATGAAGGATTTGTTGTTCAGACTGCTGAAAAAAATGCGATAAGTCGTAATGCGATTGCTGGCCTTTATTACTTCAAAAAAGGCTCAGATTTTATCGAAGCGGCTAAAGAACTTATCCGTAAAGATAATTCCATTGATAATAATTTTTATCTCTCTTCATCTTTAAATGAAATGGTACTTAAGGGCAAAAAGATTGTAATGCGCCCTCTTGCTGATTCGGTTTATCATAATTTCTATGATGCACATGCAGTTAAAGCATTTGAAATGTCTCATGTTAATCCTTTGCCGCCGGTGAAAAAACTGACTGAGAAATATATTGCTGCATTCAATGCTAAGTCATTACATGATGTTGTAGAGATGTTTGACCGCAATGCTACGCTTATTGATCCCGGTAATCATAAAATTGGACAGGAGAATATTCGTAGTATGTTAGTCCAACTCTTTAGTGAAACTAAACTGCTAGAGTTCAAAGCTTTGTCTGTTCTGGCCGAGCAAAATAGATCAGTCATTGAGTTTGAACTCAAGCTTGATGATAAATTGCTGAAGGGTGTCGATATTATCGACTGGAACAATAAAGGCCACATTGTAAAACTCAATGCTTATTTGTATTAGTTTGTCAGTTGGCATGCATCCATGTCCCTGTAATTATTAGTGATACTTAATAGCATCATTCTCTAACTGCTTGATGCTTACCTGGGTTAACATGTTTGCCACTTTTGTTCACAAACCTGTGTGTTTGTGAAGTGACCACAGACAGGAGTATGTAATGTCCAAGCAACAGATCGGCGTTGTAGGTATGGCAGTGATGGGCCGCAATTTGGCTCTTAACATTGAGAGCCGCGGTTACACTGTTTCTATCTTTAACCGTTCACGCGAAAAGACTGATGAAGTCATCGCCGAGAACCAGGGCAAGAAACTTGCTCCTTTTTACACCGTTGAAGAGTTTGTCGAATCGCTGGAAAAACCTCGTCGTATCCTGCTGATGGTTCAGGCGGGTGAAGCGACCGATAAGACAATCGCCTCCCTGACTCCACACCTGGATAAAGGCGACATCCTGATCGATGGCGGTAACACCTTCTATAAAGATACTATCCGTCGTAACAAAGAGCTTTCTGACCAGGGCTTCAACTTCATCGGTACCGGTGTTTCCGGTGGTGAAGAGGGCGCACTGAAAGGCCCATCTATCATGCCTGGCGGTCAGAAAGAAGCCTACGAGCTGGTTGCTCCGATTCTGGATAAAATTGCTGCACGTGCAGAAGATGGCGAAGCCTGTGTGGCTTACATCGGTCCGGACGGCGCGGGCCACTATGTGAAGATGGTTCACAACGGCATCGAGTATGGCGACATGCAGCTGATCGCAGAAGCCTACGCTCTGCTGAAAGGCGCGCTGGGTCTTAACAACGAAGAGCTGGCTGAGACCTTCACTGAGTGGAACAACGGCGAACTGAGCAGCTACCTGATCGACATCACCAAAGATATCTTCACCAAGAAAGACGAAGAAGGTAAATACCTGGTTGATGTGATTCTGGATGAAGCAGCGAACAAAGGCACCGGTAAATGGACCAGCCAGAGCTCACTGGATCTCGGCGAACCTCTGTCACTGATCACTGAGTCTGTGTTCGCTCGATACCTCTCCTCGCTGAAAACCCAGCGTGTGGCAGCCTCCAAAGTACTGAGCGGTCCACAGGCGAAGGCCTTCACCGGTGATAAAGCGGAATTCATCGAAAAAGTTCGTCGCGCTCTGTATCTGGGTAAAATCGTTTCTTATGCTCAGGGCTTCTCACAGCTGCGTGCCGCGTCTGAAGAGAACAACTGGGATCTGCACTACGGCGAAATCGCGAAGATCTTCCGCGCTGGCTGCATTATCCGTGCCCAGTTCCTGCAGAAGATTACTGATGCATACGCAGAAGATGCAGGCATCGCTAACCTGCTTCTGGCTCCGTACTTCAAAGATATCGCCGATCAGTATCAGCAGGCATTGCGTGATGTAGTTTCCTACGCGATTCAGAACGGTATCCCGACGCCAACCTTCTCTGCGGCGATCGCTTACTACGACAGCTACCGTTCAGAAGTGCTGCCTGCTAACCTGATTCAGGCGCAGCGTGACTACTTCGGTGCGCATACCTACAAGCGCATTGATAAAGACGGTGTGTTCCACACCGAGTGGTTAGATTAATCACTAAAAAGGGCTTCCCTCGGGAAGCCCTTTTTTTATCCTACCAGCAAATCCCCGCTACGAATCTCTCGCTCACCTGCCAGCCTCACAACCAGCATGCCTGCCGTCGCAAACTTAGCCCAGTGTCTTGCATAGAGAATACCGCCATGTTCCGTTACCAGCGGGGTAATCTGGTCGGTTATCGGGTCAACAATCTCCGCCACCACTTCTCCCGGCCGAATCTTTGCGCCCAGCGGCTTACGATGCAGGATCAGACCGGATACCGGCGAATGAATATATTCACAGCCCGCTAACGGCGTAGGTGGATTTTTCAGGGCAGGGGAGGCCGCCGCCGATCCTTCGCTGTGACGCTCTTTGATGACGCCAGCTTCTCCAGGTGCTTCAGCGATATCTGGCACGTTTAAACCAATCGGGCCGTCATTGATAGCCACGATATCGTCTCCGCCCGCGCTCGCCGGGACCAGTTCGTCGCCGCCAATCACGGGTGCCGCCACTTCCACGGAAATCGCAGGCTCGCTGTAGCCGATATAACCGCCTTCCTGCAACGCTGAAATAATCGCCTCCGCGTCTTTTTCTGCCTGTTCAGGCGACACATCACGCACGCCACGCAACTCCAGCGTCACCGGCAGCAATCCCCGTGGCATCGGGTAATCTTTGCCAAACCGTTCCGCCAGCGTCAGCCAGGGTTCGCAACAGGCTTCATCAAACGGTTCACCGCCAGAGATCTGCGCCAGCAACTGCACCTCGCTGCCTAACCAGCGCGCCAGCGGTTCAATGTCCGGCCAGGCGTGCGGCGTGGTGTACAGATGTGGCACGGCTTCCCAGTCACAGTGCAGATCAATCATCAGATCGGCCTGACTGGCCATCCGCATCAGCGTGTGGCGTTGCGCATCCAGCTCGGTTTTTGGCACGGTATCGCGATAGTGGCGATCAATCGCCTCGCGGATCAGGCTCTTATTCTGCGTTTCACTCTGGGTCAGACTCTCAGCCAGCCCGGCCGCCAGGGTTGCGCCCAGTGACGGGAAACGGCGGTTGAAGTCCTGGCCAGAGAGCGTATGGAATCGGCCCAGATGGGTGCCATGCCAGTGCTGTCCCAGCGCCAGGGGATTAGCAACCGGCACCAGGGTAAAGGCGGCTTTAAGTTGACCGGCGGACTCCAGCGCCTGTAGTCGCTGCTTTAAAAACCACGCCACTGCCATACCGGGCAGTTCGTCGCCATGCAGGGCAGCCTGAATGTAGACCTGACGCTCGTTGTCTTCCGCGAAATGGAAACTGATGATTTCACGCTGGGTGCCTAAAGAGGCGCTTAACAGTGGATGATGTTGTTGATGCATACCGTGTTAATGTCCTTTAATCGGCAAAGGACGACAGCGCGCCGTCCCGAAATAGTTAGAGTATAGTGCCGGATCGCGGTGAGGATGAAAAAGGGCGACCGCGAGGTTAAGGCTGGATAGAGATATCCGTGGCGAAGTAGCGCTTCTGAATCTGGTCAAAGGTGCCATTCTTTTTGATTTCGACGAAGGCGTTATCCAGTGCGGTTTTCAGCTCGGTATCGCCTTTACGCAGGCCAATCGCCGTGCCGGGGCCGATGATCGGATCCTGTATAATCGGGCCAGCCAGTTCAAAATCTTTGCCCTGCGGATGCTTCAGGAAGCCGATGGCAGCCTGTGCCGCATCGGTGAATACCGCATCCAGTCGGCCTGAAACCAGATCGCTTTCAACCTGTGCCTGATCGCCATAAGGCACTACGGTCACACCGTGAGGCTGCCATTTCGCCAGCGCATAGCGCTCCTGAACCGTTCCCTGTTCTACGCCGACCGTTTTTCCTTTCAGGGATTCAACGGTGGGCAATATGCCAGCACCTTTACGGGCAATCAGCTGGGTGTGGGTGTCATAGAGCGGCGCGGTGAAATCAATCTGCTTCAGGCGCTCTTCGGTAATGCCCATGTCGGACAGAATGGCATCAAATTTACGCGCTTTAAGGGCCGGGATCATGCCGTCAAACTGGCTTTCAACCCAGACACATTTTGCCTGCATCTGAGTACAAAGCGCATTGCCCAGATCAATATCAAAGCCGACCAGCTTGCCCTGTGGCGTTTTCGATTCGAATGGCGGATAGGTCGGATCGACCGCGAAACGCACCTGTTCGATCTTCGCCTGCGCGCCAAAAGCGCAGCCTGCCATAACCGCCACAGCCAGCGTCTGACGCAGGCGTTGAGTGAAAATGTTCATGATTTTGCTCTTATTCTGTCGTGATGAGTGATTATGCAGAGTATCGCCGGGCTGCCGGGATGGCAATTACTGCGTTATCTTCACCACGTCAGCCGCGCATAACGCGCGATAATCTTCGGTATTCAGGATCACTGAGCGTTCCAGCAGACCGGCGTTAAACGCGATCTCCGGATAACGTTCAAACAGCGCGGGGTCAACAACCAGTCTGAGGTCGGGATGAAAGCTGAACGGTGGTATCGCCCCGAATACGCAGCCGGTCAGCAGATCGGTTTCCGCCGGACTGGCGAGTGAGGCGCGTCTTCCTCCGACTGCTGCCGCGACTTTGCCCAGATCGGCCTGATGATCGGCAGGTAAAACCGCCAGTACATGCTGTTTAACGCCGTTGCCTTTCACATGACAGACCAGCGCTTTAGCACCCTGGCCGATTTCGGTGCCGCGTATCGCCGCGACCGCTTCACATTTACCGGTCGCCTCATGCTCCATCAGGCGATAGCGTGCCCGGTGCTGGTCGAGCAGGGCGATTAATTTCTCATGGGTGGTCACGGTTCTCTCCCTGAGGTTTGAGTTGCCGTCATTGTGTCGGATGGACGTGAGGAATGAGCTGAAGACTACTCAGAATCCGCATAAAAACGAAATTCTGAGCAGCATATTGCACAGTTACTTATGGCGGCCACGCAGGTTGTTGATCACGGCGCGGAAGTCGAGATCCTGATCCTGCAACAGCACCATCAGGTGATAGACCAGGTCAGAAGCTTCGTTGGTGAGTTCATCCCGATCGTTGACCGTGGCGGCCAGTGCGGTTTCAACGCCTTCTTCACCCACTTTCTGCGCGATGCGTTTGGTGCCGCTGGCGTAGAGTCGTGCGGTGTAGGAGCTTTCAGGATCGGCGGTTTTACGCGAGGCCAGCAACTGCTCAAGCTGATAGAGGAACGTCCACTCAGGGACCGCCGGTGAGAAGCAGCTGGTGGTGCCCAGATGGCAGGTCGGGCCAATAGGATCCGCCAGCACTAACAGGGTGTCATTGTCGCAGTCAGGCGTGATGCTCACTACCTGCAAAAAGTTGCCGGAGGTTTCGCCTTTGGTCCACAAGCGATTTTTGGTGCGGGAGAAAAAGGTGACCTTGCTTTCTGCCAGCGTTTTCTCCAGCGCGGCCGGGTTCATGTAGCCATGCATCAGCACTTCGCCTGAGACGAAGTGCTGGACAATGACCGGCATCATGCCCTGTGTTTTATCCCAGTCGAGAAGAGCCTGTTGTTGTTCAGTTAGCACGCGCGAATCTCCACTCCGTTGTCGATCAGAAAGCTCTTCAGCTCACCAATATTAATAATCTGCTTATGGAATACCGAGGCGGCTAAAGCACCATCCACGTTAGCTTCGGTAAACGCATCCAGGAAGTGCTGCATGGTGCCTGCGCCGCCAGAGGCGATCAGGGGAACTTTGCAGACTTCACGCATTTTCTTCAGCTGCACCAGGTCATAGCCGTTACGCACGCCATCCTGATTCATCATGTTCAGCACGATCTCGCCTGCGCCCAGCTTCTGCACTTCCTGCACCCACTCCAGCGTTTCCCACTGTGTCACTCGGGTGCGCGCTTCGTCGCCGGTATACTGATTCACCTGATATTTACCGCTGGCTTCATCAAACCAGGTATCGATCCCGACCACAATACACTGCACGCCAAAACGATCTGCGAGGCGGGTAATGAGCGTGGGATCGGCCAGCGCGGGCGAGTTAATCGAAATCTTATCTGCGCCAAACTCCAGAATGCGCGCCGCGTCTTCCGGGGTTTTAATGCCGCCCGCGACGCAGAACGGGATATCGATCACTTCCGCAACCCGCGACACCCAGCTTTTGTCGACGACCCGGCCATCGGATGAGGCGGTGATATCATAGAACACCAGCTCGTCGGCACCTTCGGCGGCATAGCGCTGCGCCAGCGGCACGATGTCGCCGATGATTTCGTGATTGCGAAACTGTACGCCTTTGACCACCTGGCCGTCACGTACGTCCAGGCAGGGAATTATCCGTTTTGCCAGCATGCGATCGCCTCCGAAACAGTGAATTTATCTTCCAGCAGCGCACGTCCGACAATCACGCCCTGAACGCCGCTGCCGCGCAGGGCGGCGATATCATTGAGGTCGCCAATGCCACCCGAGGACTGGAAAGCAATCGTCGGAAAGCGCGCCGCCACTTCCTGATAGAGCGCAACATTGGAGCCGCTCAGGGTGCCGTCGCGAGAAATGTCGGTGCACAGCACGTGCTTCAGGCCCACCTGCTGAAAGTCGGTAATCACCTCTTCCAGCGTGACACCCGCCGCTTCCTGCCAGCCACTGATTGCCACTTCTTTGCGGTTACTGGCATCAATGCGCACATCTAACGCAAGCACAATCGCCTCTGCGCCAAATTCCGCAAACCACCGTTTTACCTCTTCAGGCTGTTTCACCGCGGTGGAACCGACCACCACGCGACTCGCTCCGGCTTCAAGCAGTGCATGCACATCATCACGGCTGCGAATGCCGCCACCAACCTGCACCGTCACATCAACGCCATCCAGCAGGGTTTTCAGCAGCGCGATCTGGCGTTTCGCCGGATCTTTCGCGCCGGTTAAATCCACCAGATGCAGCACGGTCGCGCCCTGGCGAACGTAATCCTGCAGACGCGGCAGCGGATCGCTGCCGTAATCGCGCTGCTGACCATAATCGCCCTGATGCAGACGAACCACTTTGCCGTCAATTAAATCTAACGCGGGGATAATCATTACATCTCCAGGAAGTTTTTCAGCAGCTGCGCGCCCGCTTTGCCCGAGCGTTCCGGGTGGAACTGGACGCCAAAGAAGTTATCTTTCTGCACCGCGGCGGTGAAAGCTTCACCGTAGTGACACTGGGCGATAGTGCTGGCGTTGACCGGCATGGCATAGCTGTGGACGAAGTAGAAATAGCAGCCTTCGTCGATGCCACGGAACAGATGATTGCCCGCCTGCGCGGTAATCTGATTCCAGCCCATGTGCGGCAGCGGCAGGCCGTGCGTGTCCATTAATGACACCGGCTCATCGATAATCCCCAGCGTCGGCACGCCGCCGTTTTCATCGCTGCCGCGTCCCAGCAGCTGCATACCCAGGCAGATCCCCAGCACCGGCTGGGTACAGGCTTTCACCAGATCGATCAGGTCACGCTCTTCCAGCTGATTCATTGCCGCCTGCGCGGTGCCGACGCCGGGCAGAAACAGTTTGTCGGCACGCAGCACCACATCGGGATCGCGGCTTACTTCCGGGGTGTAGCCCAGACGTTCAATCGCCCATTTCACCGACGACAGGTTGGCGCAACCGGTATCCATGATCACCACGTTCATCACAGCACTCCCTTTGAGCTTGGCAGCGTATTGCCCTCAACGCGGATCGCCTGACGCAGCGTACGGCCAAAGGCTTTAAACAGGCTCTCGACGCGGTGATGGTCATTCTTGCCTTTGGTTTTAAGATGCAGGGTGCTCATCATGGCGTAGGAGAGCGAGCTGAAGAAGTGCTCGACCATCTCGGTGCTGAGGTCGCCCACGCGCTGATAGTTGAACTCCGCTTTGAACTCGATGTGCGGACGGCCGGAGATATCCAGCGCGCAGCGCGCCAGACATTCATCCATCGGCAGCACAAAGCCAAAACGGCCAATGCCACGCTTGTCACCCAGCGCTTTCAGCAGCGCTTCGCCCAGTGCCAGACCGGTATCTTCCACCGTGTGGTGATCGTCAATATAGAGATCGCCTTTCACTTCGATATTCATGCGGAACCCGCCGTGCACGGCGATCTGGTCCAGCATGTGGTCGAAGAAACCCACGCCGGTATTAATCTTGCTGCCGCCTTCGCGATCCAGCCACAGTTCTACCCGCACCTGTGTCTCTTTGGTGTTGCGCTGCACCAGCGCATGGCGGTCACGCTGGGTCAGACGCTGCTGGATGGTCTGCCAGTTCTGGCCGTCAGCACCGTAGCGGATAGGCTGGATGCCCATGTTCTCCGCCAGCTGAACATCGGTCAGGCGATCGCCAATCACATAGCTGTTGGCGGTATCCAGCGCGCCTTCGGCCAGCCAGGCTTCCACCATTCGGGTTTTCGGCTTGCGACAGTCGCAGTGATCGTCCGGCATGTGCGGACAGATCAGCACATCGTCAAACGCAATGCCCTGCGAGGTCAGGATCTGCATCATCAGATTGTGCGGGCCATCGAAATCGGCCTGCGGGAAACCCGGGGTGCCAAGACCATCCTGGTTAGTGATCATGACCAGGCGATAACCGGCGGCCTGCAGTGCCAGCAGCGCCGGGATAACATCTGGCTCAAACGCCAGCTTATCCATGCGGTCCACCTGATAATCTTCAGGCGGCTCAGAGATTAACGTACCGTCGCGGTCAATAAAAAGGGTCTTCTGGCTCATGCTTGCTCCACAGAAAAGGCTTGCAGCGCGGCGATCACTCGTTCGCACTCTTCACGCGTGCCGATGGAGATGCGCAGGCATCCCGACAGGCCCGGATTTTTGTTCTGATCACGCAGGATAATGCCCTGATCCCATAAGGTTTTGAAGACTTTTGGTGAATCGGAAAAGCGCGCCAGCACATAGTTGGTTTCACTGGAGAAAACCTGCTCAACGCAGGCCAGCTGAGCCAGTTCGGCCTGCAGCCAGCTACGGTTCTCATTCAGCTGTGCCACATGCTCACGCATCAGCGCAATTCCCTGGTCGCTCAGCGCCTGACCGGCGACATCGGCCACCGGTGTGGCCAGCGGGTAGGGCGCGATCACCTTCATCAGCAGGTCGATGACCGGCTTATTCGCCAGCGCAAAGCCGCAACGCAGGCCAGCCAGCGCAAAAGCTTTAGAAAGGGTACGCAGGATTACCAGATGCGGATAATCCTTCAGCCAGCCGGTCAGGGTCGCCTGCGGGCAGAACTCAATATAGGCTTCATCTGCGACTACCAGCGCTTTACCGGCGGTCATCGCCAGCAGCTGACGGATGTCGTCCTGATTGATCAGGTTGCCGGTCGGGTTGTTCGGGCTGCAGAGGTAAACCACTTTGACGCCATCCAGCTGCTCTGCAATGGCGGGCAGGTTCAGCTGCCAGTCGGTCAGGGCCGGGACGGTGCGGTATTCAATGCCGATGGTTTCGGCGCTGACGCTGTACATGCCATAGGTCGGTGGACAGAACAGAATCGCATCCTGACCCGGCTCACAGAAGGCACGCATGATCAGTTCGATGGCTTCATCTGCGCCACGGCTCACCAGCACCTGCTCCGGCGTTAAGCCTGCATAAGCAGCGTAGCGCTCAATCACCAGTTTAGGCTGACATTCCGGATAGCGGTTCAGCGTCTGCTGCGACAGCTCAAACGGCACCGGCAGCGGAAACTCGTTGGCATTGAGCCAGACATCTCCGTTGCCACCCAGACGACGCGCCGACATATAGGGCGTCAGGGCGCGCACATTGGCGCGCGCCAGCTGCTCAATATCCTGACTCATGCTTGCTCCTTCAGTGCGGCAACGCGCAGGGTGACGGCATTCTTATGGGCATCCAGCTGCTCGGCGGCGGCCAGGGTTTCAATGGTGGCGGCCAGGTTCAGGAAGCCCTGCGGCGTCAGCTCCTGCACCGTCATGCGTTTCTGGAAGTCGGCCAGGCCCAGGCTGGAACAGGTCGAGGTGTAACCGTAGGTCGGTAACACGTGATTGGTGCCAGAGGCGTAATCGCCCGCGGACTCCGGCGACCAGTCGCCTAAAAATACCGAACCGGCGCTGGTGATCGACTCCACCAGATCGCGCGGCTGGCGGGTTTGCAGAATCAGGTGCTCCGGGCCGTAGAGATTAGAGATCGCGACACACTGCTCAAGATCACGCGCCACGATCAGGCGGCTGCTTTCCAGCGCCTGACGCGCTGTGGCAGCCCGCGGCAACTGCGCCAGCTGCTGCTCAACCGCGACCGCGACCGCCTCGGCCAGCTTTAATGAAGGCGTCAGCAGAATCACCTGCGAGTCGGGACCATGCTCTGCCTGTGAAAGCAAATCAGACGCGACAAACGCGGGCGTGGCGCCTTCATCCGCAATCACCAGCACTTCAGAAGGACCCGCTGGCATATCAATCGCCGCGCCATCGAGTCGCTGACTTACCTGACGTTTCGCTTCTGTCACCCAGGCGTTGCCCGGGCCAAAAATCTTATCCACGCGTGGCACGGTTTCGGTGCCGAAGGCCATCGCGGCGATGGCCTGCGCGCCGCCTACCTGGAACACTTCTTCTACGCCGCACAGCTGGGCGGCATACAGGATCTCATCGGCAATCGGCGGCGGCGAACAGAGCACCACGCGGCCACAGCCAGCGATACGGGCCGGGGTCGCCAGCATCAGCACGGTGGAGAAGAGCGGGGCGGAACCACCAGGAATATAGAGTCCGACCGATTTTACCGGACGGGTAATCTGCTGGCAGCGTACGCCTGGCTGGGTTTCCACATCCACCGGCGGCAGGATCTGCGCGATGTGGAAGGTTTCGATATTGCCCACCGCGACAGCCATCGCCTGCTTCAGCTCGTCACTCAGACGTAAGCTGGCCTCTGCGATTTGCTGCGCGGTAACACGCAGGTTATCCACCTGCGCTTTGTCGAAGCGGGCGCTGAACTGGCGCAGGGCGTCATCACCGTTCAGCTTTACCTGCTCCAGTACATCGCGCACCGTCATCGTCACGTTTTCAGAGGCGGCGATAGCGGGACGTAACAGCAGCGCCTGCTGCTGTTCGGGGGTACACTGCTGCCACTCAATCGGGGTAGAAAAGGCCATGGCTTACTCCATCATCTTCTCAATAGGCAGCACCAGAATCGAACTGGCACCCAGCGCTTTCAGTTTTTCCATGGTTTCCCAGAACAGGGTTTCGCTGCTGACCATGTGCATCGCCACGCGGCTGACATCGCCTGCCAGCGGCAGCACGGTCGGGCGCTCTGCGCCAGGCAGCAGGCTGATCACTTCTTCCAGACGCTCACTCGGCGCGTGCAGCATGATGTACTTCGATTCACGCGCTTTAATCACGCCCTGAATACGGGTCATCATTTTGTCGATCAGCTCCTGCTTGGCGGCAGGCATCTCGCCGTCACGCTGGATCAGCACCGCTTTTGAACGATAGATTACTTCAACTTCGCGCAGGCCATTGGCTTCCAGCGTAGCACCGGTAGAGACCAGGTCGCAGATGGCATCAGCCAGTCCGGCACGGGTCGCCACTTCTACGGAACCGTTCAGTAAACAGGTCTTAAAGCTGACGCCTTTTTTGTCGAGGTATTGTTTTAACAGGTGCGGATAGGAGGTGGCGATACGGGATTTATCCAGGCATTCCGGGCCGGTGTACTCGGCATCTGTCGCCATCGCCAGTGACAGACGGCAACCGCCGAAGTCGAGGCGGCGCAGCGTAAAGTAGCGCGGGTCTTCACCCTGGGCACGGCGCGACAGCAGCTCTTCTTCCAGTACGTTCTCGCCGATGATGCCTAAATCGACCACACCATCCATCACCAGGCCAGGAATATCGTCATCGCGTACGCGCAGGATGTCGATCGGCATGTTCTCCGCAAACGCAATCAGGCGCTGTTGCTGAAGGTTGATTTTAACGCCGCAGCGCGCCAGCAGTTCGCGTGAATCATCACTTAAACGGCCAGATTTCTGCATAGCTATGCGTAAACGGGTGTTATCTAACATGGTTCCTGTCCTCTTAATTCGGTCCTGAATGTGTGGTTACGTCAGCCCATAAAAAAACCCCCGGAAGACGATCTTCCGGGGGTTCTCTTGCGTTCACACCACTGGAAGATCTTGAAAGTCTTCCAGCACCAATCGCCTGAAAGACTAGTCAGGATGATGGTGGTGATGATGGTTGAACTGAACGCGTGTCATAATAATCTCGTCGATGAATGAGTATTCATTTGTGGGGTTTAACCTAGCGAAGATGGCTGCGCTTGGCAACACTTTTTTAAACGGGCGGTTCGGAAAGCGCTGAAACAGGTTGTTCTGGTTTGCAATCCGGGGGCAAACTACGGTGAAGTCAGGGTTGATGTTTTACGTCAGGAGTCAAAATGAAGAAGGTCGCGATTGTGGGACTGGGCTGGTTAGGCATGCCGCTGGCCACGGCGTTAACTGCGCGAGGCTGGCAGGTCACCGGCAGCAAAACCACGCCAGACGGTGTAGACGCGGCACGCCGCTGCGGCATTGAGGCGTTCCAGCTGGAACTGACGCCGGAACTGCTCTGTGATGCCGCCGATATTGAGCCGCTATTCAACGTCGATGCGCTGATCGTTACACTGCCCGCCAGCCGCACTGCGGAAGGTGGCGAAGCCTATCTGCAGGCGGTGCAGAATGTGGTCGATACGGCGCTGGTTTATAAGGTACCGCGCATTATCTTTACCAGTTCCACCTCAGTCTATGGCAGCAGCGCCGGCGCTAAGCGGGAAAACAGCCCGCTGGACGCAGAAACGGTGGCCGGAAAGACGCTGGTTAAACTGGAGAACTGGCTGCACGATCTGCCAGGCACCAGCGTAGATATTGTGCGGCTGGCCGGTCTGGTAGGACCAAAGCGCCATCCGGGACGCTTCCTCGCCGGTAAGCAGGATGTGGCCAATGGCTCGCAGGGCGTCAATCTGGTGCATCTGGATGATGTCGTTGAGGCGATCACGCTGCTACTGCAGTCGCCCAAAGGGGGCCGGGTCTATAATCTGTGTGCCTCGAAACATCCCTCGCGTGACACCTTCTATCCTGCGGTCACGCACCAGCTTGGGCTGCAGCCGCCGCAGTTCGCACCCGAGGAGGAAAAGAATAGCGGCAAGCTGATTGATGGTTCCCGCATCTGTAGCGAGCTCGGTTTTGAGTACCGCTATGACGATCCGATTAAAATGCCGCTGGAGTGATACGCGGCTGGCGCTGTTGCGGGGGCTGAGTGCTCCCGCTCTCATAGTTGAGGGTTCTGCTCTTTTCATAGTTACAACATACTAAAGCAGTTTAAACTACAGGGCAGAATGTGCCCTGCTGAAAGACCTGTTTTCATCAGGCCAGACAGCCAGGTCTGGCCCTCAGCCTCATACCCCTAACCGATCCCTCAACGCATACCACACCGCGCCCATCGCCGTCAGCGGCACCTTAAACCGTCGCCCACCGGGAAACGGCAGGTGAGGCAGGCGGGCGAAGGCATCAAAACGCTCGGCATCGCCGCGTAACACTTCGCTGATCAGCTTGCCGGAAAGATGCGTACTGGTTACGCCATGACCGCTGTCACCCTGCATAAAATAGACATTCTTCTCCAGCCGGCCAAACTGCGGCATGCGCGACAGCGTCAGGAGGAAATTGCCGCTCCAGCTGAAGTCCAGCTTCACGTTCTGCAACTGCGGGAAAGTGCGGCGCAGCTTGGGCCGGATCAACGCTTCAATATCGGCCGGTTCCCGTGCGCCATAAACCACGCCGCCGCCATAGAGCAGCCGGTTATCCGCAGTCAGACGGAAGTAATCCAGCAGATAGTTACAATCTTCCACACAGTAGTTGTTCGGCATCAGCGACAACGCCTGGTCGGTTGACAGCGGTTCGGTTGCCACAATCTGCGATCCGCACGGCATGCTTTTCCTGCTCAGTCGCGGTTCCAGCTGCGGGGCCAGATAGGCATTCCCGGCGAAGATCACAAAGGTTGCGCTGACCTCGCCCTGGGCGGTTTTTACCCGGTTTGGTGTACCATAAACCACACTGGTCGCCGCGGACTGTTCATAGATGCGTCCGCCATGTCGACGGATCGCCTCCGCTTCCCCCAGCGCCAGGTTCAGCGGATGCAGATGGCCGCCGCGCCGATCCAGCAGCCCGCCAACGTAGCGTTCGGTGGCGACTTCACGGCGGATGGCTCGCTCATCCAGTAGTTCCAGATCATGATTCCCATACTGCTGCCATAACGCTTTCTGTTTTTGCAGATGCGCCATCTGGCGCGCATTCAGGGCCGCAAAAACGCCGCCAGGCCGGTAATCGCAGTCGATCGCGTACCGCTTAATGCGATCGCGGATAATCTCAGCGCCTTCAAACATCATGCTGCCCAGTATACGGGCGCTCTCTTTACCGTAGCGCTGCTCAATCACATCCACGTCGCGGCTGTAGGAGTTCACCACCTGACCGCCGTTACGCCCGCTGGCACCAAAGCCGACCCGCGCCGCTTCCAGCACGACAACGTCATAGCCCACCTCGGTCAGATGCAGCGCCGCCGAAAGACCGGTGAAACCGCCACCAATAATGCAGACGTCACACTGAATGCTCTCCTGTAATGTCGGCCAGGGCGCATGCGGATTGGCGGTCGCTGCGTAATAACTCTCCACGTAATTCATAACAACCTCCGGAAGCGCCTAAAAGTTGGCTGGCGTATGGGCACTGACAATGCGGCAGGGGATTTCAGCACGGTTGGTGAAACTGTGTGGTAAGCCCGTATCAATGACGTAGCTCTCTCCGGCGGAGAGATGATAGTGCTCTCCGTTGATGACCAGCGTAATCTCTCCTTCCAGCAGCGTGCCGGTCTCTTCGCCCGGATGACGCAGCTTCTCGCCGGTGCTGGCACCGGGTTGATAAGTTTCCAGCAGCATGCCCAGCGTGCGCTGTGCACGGCCATTGTCGATAAGCTTCAGCGAAACCCCCTGACTGCCAATCTCCAGCAGGTCGCTGGCGCGGACAATGACCTTCGGTTCCGCATCCGGTTTGGGTTCCGAGAAGAACTCTGACAGCGAGAGCCCATAGACTTTCAGCAGCTTCTGCAGGGTGCTGACCGCCGGGCTGACCTTATCCTGTTCAATGGTGCTGATGGCGCTATGGGTCAGTCCGGCCAGTTCGGCGACACGGCGTTGCGACAGCCCCAGTGTCTGCCGGATCTGCGCCAGCCGTCGTCCCGGCGCCAGCGTGGCATCACTCATTTTCTTTTTCCTTGTGATAACGAATGGCGGCCTGAATAAAGCCGCTGAAGAGCGCCTGCGATCCCGCTGTGTGTTCCGGCTGCCACTCGGGATGCCACTGCACCGCCAGGGCGAAGGGATGATGGCGCAGACTCACCGCCTCAATCAGGCCATCCGGCGCGCGCGCTTCAACGCGCAACTGCGGGCCCGGTTCGCGTACCCCCTGATGATGCAGTGAATTGACCGCCAGCGGACTGTTGCTGTCCAGCAGCGTCGCCAGCAGGCCGTCGGGTTCAATAGTGATGGGATGCGCCTGAGCATACTGCTGCTCCAGCGGCAGCGTCTCATCTTCATGGTGACGCTGAAACGACGGCTGCCCGCTGAGCTCCCGCCACAGCGCACCGCCATTTGCCACCACCAGCTCCTGCAGCCCACGGCAGATCCCGAACATCGGCATCTTGTGGCTGGTGGCCCAGGTGATCAGCTGAAAGGCGAGATGGTCACGGCCCGGATCGGCATGCAGCTCTTCGCCCGCCTCGCCATAATGCCAGGGTTCGATATTGCTGGGGCTGCCGGTCAGCAGCAGGCCATCCAGAACAGCCATAGCGTTTTCTAATAGATGAGGCGCATTCATCAGACTGTGGGGCAGGGCCAGCGGTACGCCACCCGCAAGGACAACCGCATCGGTATACTTATTGTGAACCGTCTGGCTCGGATGGCCGCCCAGATCCTTTTGGCACATCACTACGCCAATCAACGGCTTGTCAAAAATAATGCCCATCTCACGTCCTCGCATCGCTGTTCGAAATATCTACCGAAAGGGCACGTCTGGCGGTTAAGTGTGCAATATTTTTTCAATCTAGCAATCTGCTGTTTGTTCTTCAAACAGATTTGTTACATTTGCACACTTTTTATGTTGGCGCTATGTTAGTGGTGTGGCTGTTATTTTGAGCATTACGCAAACCTAATAGGGGCGGGTGAGATCATGACTAACCTGGTAGAAGTGGAAGACTTCACGCTTCACAGTGAAGAGAAACGAACCAGCGCGTTCCAGCTTGAGGTGAAAACCTGGCTGGAGCGCCATCCTGACACGCAGTATGTCGACATCCTGTTAAATGATTTAAATGGTGTGTTCCGCGGCAAGCGCATTCCGGTCTCTGCGCTGCCTAAGCTGGAAAAAGGGTGTTATTTCCCCGCCTCGGTGTTTGCCATGGATATCCTCGGCAACACAGTAGAAGAAGCGGGACTCGGCCAGTCACTGGGCGAACCCGATAATCTCTGTCTGCCCGTCACCGGTACTTTAGTTCCCTCCGCGTCTGACCCTCAGCACATTGCGCAACTGCTGTTAACCATGTGCAACCAAGATGGCACTCCCTTTGACGTTGAACCCCGAAATGTCCTTAACCGGCTGTGGCAACAGCTGCGTAACCGAGGTCTGTTCCCGGTGGTAGCGGTAGAGCTGGAGTTCTATCTGGTGGACAAAAAGCGCGATGCCGAAGGCTTTATCCAGCCGCCGTGTTCGCCCGGCAGTGATGAACGCAATATGCAGAGCCAGGTCTACTCGGTAGATAACCTCGATCATTTCGCCGATGTGCTGCGTGACATCGACGATCTGGCCCGTCGGCAGGGCATCCCGGCCGATGGTGCGCTGGCGGAAGCCTCGCCCGGACAGTTTGAAATTAACCTGCATCATACCCGCGACGTGCTGCGGGCCTGTGACCATGCGGTGCAGCTGAAGCGACTGATTCGTCAGGTGGCAGAAAACCACGGTATGACCGCGACGTTTATGGCGAAGCCCTATGAGGAGTATGCGGGCAGCGGCATGCATGTGCATATCAGCATGCTGGATGCCGCCGATCACAACGCCTTCGCCTGCGATGACGGCAGTGATTCGCCGCTGATGAAACGGGCGCTGGCCGGGATGATCGATCTGATGCCCGCCTCAATGGCGCTGCTGGCACCCAATGTGAATGCCTATCGCCGTTTTGTTCCGGACGCCTATGTGCCGTTGCAGGCATCGTGGGGCCATAACAACCGGACCGTTGCGCTGCGGGTGCCGTGCGGGGATATCGACAATCATCGTATTGAGTACCGGGTTGCGGGCGCGGATGCTAATCCCTACCTGGTGGTGTCGGCTATTCTTGCCGGGATGCTGCATGGGCTGGATACCCAGTTGCCGTTGCCCCATCCGGTCACCGGCAACGGTCACCATGCCGAGGGTCTGGCACTGCCGATCCGCCAGAGCGATGCGCTGTATGAGTTTGACAACAGCTATCCGCTGCAGAAGTTACTGGGCGAACGCTTTGCCAGTGTCTGGCACAGCTGTAAGCATCATGAACTGATGCAGTTTGAACGGCTGATTACGTCTACCGAGATTGACTGGATGCTGAAAAATGCCTGACAGGTTTTTTTACCTGTCATCTGACGCGCTTTTTTTTGCATAAGATGCCCCGATGGCTTGTATTCCTGCCACGGGTTAGGGCAGAATACGCGGCCTGCAAAATCAGATGATAACCGACGCTAACCGCGCCGGTTATTTTTTTGCATCCAGTTTTATTAGAGCGTTTTTTGCTGACTTAACCGAGGCCGGGCACGCACCCGGATAGATAAACACTGAAAACACGCATAAGCGTGAGATTGAGGATTAAAAGATGGGGATGTTTTACACTCTGCCAGCCAACGCTGGTACGCGTTTTCGTGATGACTACGGCGCCGCGTTAACCGCTAACCTTACTCCCTGTCGCTTAATGCGCAGTTGCCCTGTGACCCAGCCCAGCCAGGTTGTCGCACATGGGGGACTGAAGCATGTCGCTTAATACCTCCGCCGCACCGCAGCGTGCGCAACTCAAAAAAACACTCACGTTACTTCCGGTCGTCATGATGGGCTTAGCCTACATGCAGCCTATGACCCTGTTCGATACCTTTGGCATCGTTTCCGGGCTGACCGAAGGTCACGTCGCCACCGCTTATGCTTTCGCGCTGATTGCGATTCTGTTCACTGCCGTGAGTTACGGTAAGCTGGTACGCCGCTTCCCCTCTGCGGGCTCCGCTTATACCTACGCTCAGAAGGCGATCAGTCCGCACGTCGGCTTTATGGTCGGCTGGTCATCACTGCTGGACTACCTGTTCATGCCGATGATCAACATCCTGCTGGCTAAAAACTATTTCGAATCGCTGGTGCCGGGCATCCCGTCGTGGATTTTTGTGGTGTTGCTGGTCGGGTTTATGACGCTCTCTAACCTCAAGGGCATCAAAACCGTCGCCAACTTCAACAGTGTGATTGTGGTGCTGCAGGTGGTTGTCATGGTCGGGATTACCGCGATGGTAATCTACGGTGTGGCAAGCGGCGTGGGTTCCGGCACGCTGGTGAGCAGCCGTCCATTCTGGTCTGAGAATGCGCATGTGGTGCCGATGATTACCGGTGCGACGATACTCTGCTTCTCGTTCCTCGGCTTTGATGGCATCAGTTCGCTGTCCGAAGAGACCAAAGATGCAGAACGCACCATTCCGCGCGCTATTTTCCTGACCGCGCTGATTGGTGGGGTGATCTTTATCGCGGCATCTTACTTCCTGCAGCTCTACTTCCCGGACATCACACGCTTCCAGCATCCGGACTCATCGCAGCCTGAAATCATGCTGTTCGTGGCCGGTAAAGCGTTGCAGGTCGGCATCCTGATCTTCTCGGTGGTCACGGTGCTGGCATCCGGTATGGCGGCGCACGCTGGCGTCTCGCGTCTGATGTATGTGATGGGCCGTGATGGTGTGTTCCCGGAGCGTTTCTTCGGTTACATCCATCCGAAATGGCGTACTCCGTCGCTCAACGTGCTGCTGGTGGGTGCGATTGCACTGATGGCGATTAACTTCGACCTGGTGACCGCAACCGCGCTGATTAACTTTGGTGCACTGGTGGCGTTTACCTTCGTTAACCTGTCGGTGATTGCGCAGTTCTGGGTCCGTGAGAAGCGTAACCGCACGCTGAAAGATCACGTTCAGTATCTGCTGCTGCCGCTGCTTGGCGCGCTGACGGTGGGAGCGCTGTGGGTGAACCTGGAAGAGAGTTCTATGGAGCTGGGCCTGATCTGGGCCGCCATCGGGATTATCTACCTGGCGTTCGTAACCCGCAGCTTCCGTAATCCGGTGCCGCAGTTCAGCGAAGAAGTTTAATCACGCTCACGTTGCCGTCTTCCCGGTCTCAGGGAAGGCGGCGACAGCTTAACCAGCAAGTATCAGTTCACAGCTCCCCGCACTTAACAACTCCCGTGCCGACTCACTCAGATGCGTGTCTGTCACTACCCGATCAAAGCTCTCCAGCGGTAAAGCCAGAAACGTCGCGATCCTGTTGTACTTCGAACTGTCACTCAGCAATACCCGCTTACTGCTCACCTCACTCACCGCCTGCTTCACCATCACTTTATCTTCATCCGGCGTAAACAAGCCACGCGGCCCCCAGCAGGAGGCGGAAATAAAGGCAATATCAATGGCCAGATGACGCAGGCTGCGTGCCGCCGACTCGCCGACACAGGAGCGGTTCTCCCGGCATACGGTGCCGCCCGTGTGAATAACCCGGCACTGACTGGCCTCCATCAGCAGATTCGCCACCATAAAATCATTGGTCACCACCAGCAAATCATCGCGATCCACCACTTCTCTTGCCAGGGCTAACGTCGTGGTTCCGGCATCCAGGTAGATGCAGCTGTTACGTGGGATCTGTCGGGCGGCGGTGCGACCAATGGCGCGCTTCTCCTCGTTGTAGAGGGCGCTTTTCGTCAGATGTGACGGCTCAGCCGCCAGCCGGTCGGCTGAGCGCACGCCGCCGGAGACCGACAGCACGGCCCCTTGCTCCTCCAGTTTCTGCACATCACGGCGTATGGTCATGTGTGACACACCCAGCCGTTCAGTGAGTTCTGCAATGCTCACCACGCCACGATCGGCCACCAGCGCAAGAATCTGTTGATGACGTTCAACCGGAATCATATCGGCTCCCTGATGATTACCATTTTTTCACATTATAAAGTATCTGCGGATTAACCAGAACAAATAATAACAGCGGTAATTTTGGCATCAGCGGCGGTAACCGCACTGCAACAGGGTCAGTGCTGTGAATGTGGCAATGTTAAAAATTGTTCTGGTTCACATCGGGAATATTTTTTTGTGAGCGGAAACACATTTTTGCCGACAGTAAACTGGCAGGATTAACAGTAACAAACAAATAATCACTTAAATTAACAGTGGAGGCGTATCGTGCCAGCTGAAAATATCTGCGTTATCGGGTTAGGTTCCATGGGCATGGGTGCCGCGAAATCCTGCCTGCGTGCCGGCCTCAATACCTGGGGTGTCGATTTGAATACCGCCGCGCTTGAGAACTTACGCCAGGCAGGCGCGCGTGATGCGCAGCCTTCAGCATCCGCCTTTGCAGAACAGCTTGATGCCGTTTTGCTGCTGGTGGTTAATGCGCAGCAGGTTAACGCCATTCTGTTTGGTGAAGAGGGCCTGGCCGCAAAACTGCGTCCCGGCACCGTGGTCATGGTCTCATCCACATTGTCCGCCCGGGATGCGCAGCAGATTGAACAACAGCTGGCGCAATATCAGCTGCTGATGCTGGATGCACCGGTCTCCGGCGGTGCCGCTAAAGCGGCCAGCGGTGAGATGACGGTGATGGCGTCCGGCAGTGAAGCGGCCTTTACGCAACTGCAATCTGTACTGGATGCCGTGGCAGCCAAAGTGTATCGCGTGGGCAGTGAGATTGGCCTCGGATCAACCGTCAAAATTATCCATCAGCTGCTGGCAGGTGTTCACATCGCGGTCGGGGCAGAAGCGATGGCGCTGGCGGCGCGTGCCGGCATCCCGCTGGAAACCATGTATGAAGTGGTCACCAACGCCGCAGGCAATTCATGGATGTTCGAAAACCGCATGCGGCATGTGGTGGATGGCGACTACAGCCCGAAATCGGCGGTCGATATCTTTGTGAAAGATCTCAATCTGGTGGCCGATACCGCAAAATCCCTGCACTTCCCGCTGCCGCTGGCCTCAACCGCCCTCAATATGTTCACCGAAGCCAGCAACGCCGGTTACGGCCGGGAAGATGACAGTGCAGTGATTAAAATCTTCAGCGGCATCACGCTGCCCCAGGCAGAGGAGAAAATCTGATGCGGCTTGGCGTGATAGCGGACGATTTTACCGGTGCGACTGACATTGCCAGTTTTCTGGTGCAGAACGGGCTGACCACTATTCAGTTCAACGGCATTCCTGACAGCGAGGAAACCACAGAGGCGCAGGCGATTGTGGTCAGCCTGAAGAGCCGCTCCTGTCCGGCAGACCAGGCGGTTGCTCAGTCGCTGGCTGCGCTGGCCTGGCTGCAGACGCAGGGCTGTGAGCGTTTCTACTTCAAATATTGTTCCACCTTCGACAGCACCGCGCAGGGCAATATCGGTCCGGTAACCGACGCTCTGCTGCAGGCGCTGGGTGAAACGCAGACGGTAATCTGTCCGGCGCTGCCAGTGAATGGCCGCACCGTTTATCAGGGCTACCTGTTTGTCGGCGATCAGCTGCTGTCAGATTCCGGTATGCGGCATCATCCGGTCACACCGATGCACGACAGCAACCTGCTGCGGCTGATGACATCACAGGCGACGGGCAAAGCCGGGCTGATCGCTGCGGCACAGGTCGATCAGGGCGCTGAGTCAGTACGGCAGGCGCTGGGTCAGCTGGCGGCGCAGGGGATCAACTACGTCGTAACTGACGTCCTGCATCAGGAACATCTGTTGACCCTGGGCGAAGCACTGAGCGATCTGCGCCTGGTCACCGGCGGTTCCGGGCTGGCCATCGGTCTGGCACGGCAGTGGGCAGCGACTCAGAGTGATGCAAAAGCGGAGCAGGCAGGCCGTCCGCAGGGCGATCGCGCCGTGGTGCTTTCCGGTTCCTGTTCACAGATGACCAATCGTCAGGTCGCCGCGTACCGCCAGCTGGCACCGGCCTGCGAAGTTGAGACTGAACGCTGTCTGGAAGATGCCGTGGCTTATGCCAGGCAGTTATGCGACTGGGTGGAAGCGAACAGCGATCAGACGCTGGCACCCCTGCTGTTTGCCACCGCTGACGCGCAACAATTGCAGGCGATTCAACAGCGTTATGGTGCTCAGCGCAGCAGCGTAGCGGTTGAGCAACTGTTTGCTGCCGTCACCCGCGAGCTGAAACGGCGCGGATGGCAGCGCTTTATCGTGGCGGGTGGTGAAACCTCCGGCGTGGTCGCGCAGAGCCTGGGTGTGACGGCCTTTCACATCGGTCCGACGATTTCGCCCGGCGTGCCCTGGGTGCGCGACATTCATCAGCCGCTCTCTCTGGCACTGAAGTCGGGCAATTTTGGCGATGAAGATTTCTTCCGCCGCGCGCAAACGGAGTTTACTGATGTCTGAATCTTTCTCTTTAACGGAACAGCAGGCGCGTGACGAGATGGTGCGTCTTGGCGCTTCGTTTTTTCAGCGCGGCTATGCCACCGGCTCGGCGGGCAACCTCTCAATGTTGCTGGAGGATGGCAATCTGCTGGCGACTCCCACCGGTTCATGCCTGGGTGAATTACAGGGTGACCGGCTGGCCAAAGTCACGCCTGACGGCGAATGGATCTCAGGCGATAAACCCTCCAAAGAGATTGCGTTTCACCGCGCGCTCTATCTGAATAATCCCGACTGCAGGGCGGTAGTGCATCTGCATAGCCACTACCTGACGGCGCTCTCCTGCTTACAGGGGCTGGACACGGACAACTGCATCCGTCCGTTTACCCCCTATGTGGTGATGCGTGTCGGTGATGTGCCGGTTGTGCCTTACTACAAGCCGGGTGATGGGCGACTGGCCGAGGATCTCGCGGCGCTGGCTCCACGTTACCGTGCCTTCCTGCTGGCGAATCATGGCCCGGTAGTAGTGGGGAAATCGTTGCAGGAAGCGGCAGACAACACTGAAGAGCTGGAGGAGACCGCCCGGCTGATCTTTACCCTGGGCGACCGCCCGATCCGTTATCTCAATGATGCCGAAGTGGCAGAATTAAGGAGCCGATAATGCCGAAGTTTGCTGCTAACCTTTCGACGCAGTTTACTGAATTGCCGTTTGCTGAACGCTTCGCTGCAGCGGCAGAAGCCGGTTTCACCGCCGTCGAATTTCTGTTTCCTTATGACTATCCCGCCACGCAGATCAAGCAGTGGCTTGATGATAACCAGCTGGAACTGGTGCTGTTCAATACCGCACCCGGCAACGTCGCAGCGGGTGAGTGGGGCGTCTCCGCCATCCCCGGACGGGAAGCAGAAGCAAAGGCGGATATCGATCGCGCCCTGAGCTATGCGCTGGCGCTGAACTGCCCGCAGGTGCACATCATGGCGGCGACGGTGCCGCCCGACGCTGACCGTCAGCGCTACGTTGAGACCTTTATCAGCAATATGCGTTATGCGGCTGAGCGCTTTGCGCCGCACGGCATCATCCTGCTGATTGAGGCGCTTAATCCCACCACCAAACCCAACTATCTTTATGCCAGCCAGTATCAGACGCTGGAGATGGTCGAACAGATTGATCGACCCAATGTCTTCACTCAGCTCGACCTGTTCCATGCGCAACGGGTGGATGGCAACCTCAGCCATCTGATTCGCCACTACGCCGGACGCTATCGGCACGTGCAGATTGCTTCGGCACCGGATCGTCATGAACCGGATGAGGGTGAAATCAACTACCCCTATCTCTACTCACTGCTGGATGAGGTCGGCTATTCCGGCTGGGTGGGCTGCGAATATATCCCGCGCGGCAACACTACCGCTGGTCTTGGCTGGTTTGCGCCCTGGGCGAGAAAAACCTGATTTAACGGGCTAAAAAAACCGGTGTTTCGGCACCGGTTGAGATTTTTTCGTCCTTTTTCTGACCCTGCACCTGTTTATTCTGTACGGCGATAACCTAAAAAATATAACAATTTCTGAGGTTTACTATGTCCACCGCACTGCTGTTAGCCATAGCGACCGCCAGCATCGTGATCCTGCTGCTGCTGGTCATCAAAGCCAAAGTTCATCCCTTTGTCGCCCTGTTAATTGTCAGTCTGCTGGTGGCCATCGCCACCGGCATTCCGGCTGAAAAAATCATGGAGACGATTATCACCGGGATGGGCGGCCTGCTTGGTCACATCACCATCATCATCGTGCTTGGTGCCATGCTCGGGGCGATCATTGAAGCCTCGGGCGGTGCCGAGTCGCTGGCGCAGCGTTTCAGTAAAACGCTGGGGCTGAAGCGTACCGTTGCGGCATTGACCATGGCGGCCTTTATCCTTGGCATCCCGGTATTTTTTGAAGTCGGTTTTATCATTGTTATTCCGCTGATTTATGGCTTTACCAAAGTGGCGCGGGTCTCGCCGCTGAAGTTTGGCCTGCCGATGGCGGGCGTGATGCTGACGGTACATGTGGCATTGCCGACCCATCCGGGCGCAGCGGCGGCAGCCGGGATCCTGCACACCGACATGGGATGGCTGATGATACTGGGAATCGCGATTTCCGTGCCGGTCGGGATCATCGGCTACTACGTAGCGAAATTCATGAACCGTCGCCACTACCCTCTGTCGGTGGAGGTACTGGAACAGTTGCAGATGGCCAGGCCGGAAGGGCAGGAAAAGAAGAATGAACCGGCACCACCCGGTGCGCTCACCATCAGCGGCCTGATTGTGGTCCCGATTGTATTGATCGTGCTGGGAACTCTGTCACACACACTGCTGGCTGAAGGGAGTCTGCTGCGTAGTGTGATGACCGTGATCGGCACACCGCCGATTGCCCTGCTGATTGCCTTAGGGCTGGCGGCCTGGCTGCTGGGCGTACGGCGTGGCTGGAGCAAAGATAAGCTGGAAGATCTGACCGGCCGGGCCATTCCCACCTCAGCCAGCGTGATTCTGGTGGCCGGGGCCGGTGGTGCATTCGGCAAAGTGCTGGTGGAGTCGGGCGTGGGTAAAGCGCTGGCGGTCACGCTTGAAACGCTGCATCTGCCGCTGGTGCCAGCGGCATTTATCCTGTCGCTGGCGCTGCGTGCATCACAGGGTTCCGCCACGGTGGCGATCCTGACCACCAGCGGTTTGCTGACCCAGGCGGTGACCGGCGTGACGGATATGCAACGGGTACTGGTCACCCTGGCGGCCTGTTTTGGTGGTCTGGGATTGTCGCATGTCAATGATGCGGGATTCTGGGTGGTGACCCGTTATCTGGGACTTTCGGTGGCCGACGGTTTACGCACCTGGACAGTTCTGACAACGCTAATGGGGCTGAGTGGTTTTGCGCTGACCTGGCTGGCGTGGACCGTGCTCTGATTAAGCAGCATCAGAAAGTCTGACCCGGCAGGGGATACCGGGTCAGACTCTTAGTGCTTCAGGAAACCAACTCCTGCGCATAGAGATAGAGCGCTTTAAGCTGCCCAACCTTTTCTGCATCCGCTTCGTGCAGATTCGCCAGAGCTTCCAGTTCTTGCATAAACGCCTGCACCCGATCGGCATTAAGCACGTCACGACGATGCTGCAACCAGCGTTGCTGCTCGGTATCATCCAGCGTGCCGGGGAAGTTACGCGCCCGGTAGCGGAACAGCAGTTTCGCTACCCGCGCACTCTCAAAGCTCAGGTCCAGCGCAGGCAGATTCGCGGGCGCGGTCTGGCGGATAATATTCATCCCCGCCCGATCGGCATCACTGAAGAAGCCATCATAGAGTTGCGTGTCCACATCATCTGACGGCGTAAACGGCTCCGCTTCGGCAAACAGCGTGACCAGTTTTTCCCGCACGTCGGGCTGCTGACGCAGCAGCGCCAGATTCGCCAGGCAGTGCTGACGATCAATATTCAGCCGGGCCGCATCTTCCGGTCGTAGCGTACTGGCAGGCGCCAGCACCGGACACTTATTGATATGCACCAGTTTGACCGGCACCGCGGGCAGATCGCCGAGATCGTTTTTCGGCGTGTAAAGACGCTCACGCAGCGTGTCGGCATCCAGTTGCAGCAGCGGTGACATATCGCCCGCCAGATCCACCACGATCAGCGCATTGCGGTTATCGGGATGCCAGGCCAGCGGTACGATCCAGCTGGTGTTACCGCGCGCGGCACCGAACATACCGGAGACATGAACCAGCGGTTTCATCTGCGGGATATCAATCAGGTTCATCAGCTTGTTTTTGTTACGATGGGTAAACAAAAACTCAAACAGTTTTGGCTGCTTCTCCTTCACCAGCTTCGCCATCGCCAGCGTGGCGTAAACGTCGGACATGGCATCGTGCGCATTTTCATGTGACACGCCGTTCGCTTTGGTCAGATGCTCCAGCCGGAAGCTGGGAAAACCTTCTTCATTCTCCGGCCAGTTGATCCCTTCTGGCCGTAACGCGTAGCAGGCACGCATCACGTCGAGCAGGTCCCAGCGTGAGTTGCCGTTTTGCCAGGCCCAGCCATAGGGATCGTAAAAGTTGCGATAGAAGATATTGCGCGTCACTTCATCATCGAAACGCACGTTGTTGTAGCCCACCACACAGGTTTGCTCCGTGGTGAACAACGCGTGGATGCGTTCAGCGAACTCAGCTTCGATCACGCCGCGACTCATCGCTATCTGCGGAGTAATGCCGGTGATCATCACCGCTTCGGGCTGTGGCAGATAGTCATCAGGCGGACGGCAGTAAAACACTTCGGGTTCGCCGACCGGATTAAACTCACTGTCGGTGCGCAGGCCGGCAAACTGGGCTGGCCGGTCACGAGAGGGGCTGGTGCCGAAGGTCTCGTAATCGTGAAAGAGGAAAGTGGGCTGTACGCGGTCGTTATTCAAATTTCATATCCGTTCATTGCGTTCACTGACTTAATGAACAGAAAGTGATAAAACGGCTTTCTGTTCGCTCTGTATCCCTGTGCGCGCAGGCAGAATTTAGCTCTGATCATTATGTCTGATGCGCGCTGACTGCGGGTTCAGCCGTACAGAGCCATTATAGCGGCTCCGCGCAGCGGCTGACGCCATCCCTGTATGGTAAACCATATTCCGGTACGACAAAAATTTCAGGCGCTGTGGCCTGAGTCTTCGCATATCTCCGGATAATGATCGTGTTTCACTTCCGCTACAGTCTGGCGCGTTAAAGGCCTCGCCACGCTCATTGGTTACCGAAAAAATCTGGCGGTAAGGTTACGCGGTTTACCTGAAGCAGTTTGATGATCAAACGAAACTGTTAAAATAAAGTACAATTTAACATCTCCTTTTCAGGAATATAAAAGTACTGTGCTAATCATCACAGGAATATATTTTTGTGAGGACGATTAGTACAATTTTATCATGAAGGTTTTTCAGTACCTGTGCTTATTGAGTGCAACTAACTGTTTGTATTTTGCTTTTTTGAGGTTTGGTTTGTTAATGATGATTTTGAAGGCTCCAGCACTGAATGATATAAATAATAAGCGCGCGCGACACATTGTTATTTCAGGATGAAAACTAATGGGAGAATAAATTATGGAAATAGTGAGCCATATGAAGTTAAAAAGCGTGGCGGGTGCAAGCGGTGCCTATGATCCGGCTTATGCTGGCGCTGGCGCCCGTCAAAGCCAGCATGGAGGTAACCATGGTAGCAGCGGCAGTAATGGAAGCCACGATATTTATGCAGGGACGGATAGCTGTGTTATATCCATTGGGTTAGGTGCTCTGGGCGGTATAAAAGGTGGGCCGCTGGGAGCACTAACCGGTGTCCTGTCAAACGGATATGGCACCTGTATTGGTAGCGCAAATAATGGTTCTGGTGGCAATGCAGCGCAATCCGGTTCCGGAAGTTGCTCTGGAGGAATAGGGGGCGTATGCAATTAGAAAAAAAGTCAAAGATATGCACCTGCTTGGTAGAGTTAGCTGTCATGGGCTTATGTCTGATATTAAATGTCTCTTTTTTGCATAGTGCCGGCATACTGGATTGGGGGTATTTTGATATTCCTGAAAATGTTTCAGGATACGCATTGTACCTGACCAGTTTTATCGGGACTTTGGTCATAAGCAAAAGGGTGGCTGACTTTTTTAAGGCGATTTTATCAAAAGCCTGAGTGACTGAATGTAAAGCCCGCCCCGGTGGGCTTTTCTATATATAGCGTAGTGGTCGGGTATCATGCCACCTGGACGGCAAACATAAAAACCCACTCAACCAATCCAGAGGATTGACACAGGAACATCGTTAGCGAGTTGTCGATGAGCCAAAAAACGCTCCAAACCGCTATGGCTATGTTTACAGGACGGCAAAGCGCCGGTTTTGAGCCTCAATCCGCAGAACCAGTTCATACTTTTTTTCAATTTATTCAAACCTTCACAACGCTTTTGCCGTAAAACGTGCGGCTGTTTCCGTTTCGTTTTAGAAATTTTCTCTCCCGTGCAATTAAGGATGAAGTGTTGAAAAGGCGTCTGCTGTTCACCGTTACCGCTACTGTTTTTTGGGCCTCGCTGGCGCAGGCTGATGCGATTCCCTTTCCTGTGACGCCACCAGCGATTGATGCGGCTTCCTGGGTGCTGATGGATGCCACCACAGGACAGGTTCTGACCGCTGGCAATCCCGATGAACGCCGTAATCCCGCCAGCCTGACCAAACTGATGACCGGTTACGTGGTTGATCGCGCCATTGACCAGAAGAAAATCAGCCGTGACGACATGGTTACGGTCGGAAAAGATGCCTGGGCGGCGGGTAATCCGGTGTTCAAAGGCTCCTCGCTGATGTTCCTGAAGCCAGGCGATAAGCTGAGCGTCCGGGATTTAAGCCGTGGCGTCATCATCGACTCCGGTAACGACGCCTGCGTTGCCCTGGCTGATTATGTGGCGGGCAGCGAAGCGAACTTCGTCGGCATGATGAATCACTACGTTGAGAAGCTCGGCCTGCAGAATACCCATTTTGAAACGGTTCATGGTCTGGATGCGCCGGGTCAGTTCTCCAGCGCGCTGGATATGGCGAAACTGTCACGCGCCATTATTGATGGTGAGCCTGATTTTTATGCCATGTACAGTGAGAAGACCCTGACCTGGAATGGCATTACCCAGAACAACCGTAATGGCCTGTTGTGGGATAATAATCTCCACGTTGATGGGTTGAAAACCGGTCACACTGAGACCGCGGGCTTTAACATCATCGCCTCGAATGTGGTGGGCAAGCATCGCCTGATCGCCGTCGTCATGGGCGGTAAAAGCCCGAAAGGCCGCGAAGAGCAGGCGCGTAAACTGCTGGTCTGGGGACAGAACACCTTTGATACCGTTCAACTGTTCCATGCCGGTAAGAAGATTGGCAGCGAAAACGTCTGGTACGGCAATCCTCATCAGGTGGATGTGGGTACCGCAGAAGATGTTTATCTGTCACTGCCGCGCAGTGAAGTGCAGAACGTGAAGGCGAAGTATGTTATCGATCGCAAAGATCTGGAAGCCCCACTGAAAGTCAACGAAGTCATTGGTGAAATTCAGGTGATGGATAAAGATCAGCAGATTGCCCACTATCCGCTGGTGGCGCTGAGTGCGGTTGAACCTGCAGGCGTCATTACCCGCCTGACGGATTATCTCAAGCAGAAGTTCTGATTAGCCGATTGTCAGTACTAAAACGGGTAGCCTGCGGGCTGCCCGTTTTTACTTGCACGCTGGCTGCCCTGAATGTGTTACTTAGAGCCGATAAAGGTTAAAAAATCGCATTAAGTTGTTTTTAACTACCGGGAAAGTATGTGAGGCGGATGTTGATAATTGTAAGCGAACGTCAAAACTGTTTTAAATATCCGGCCCGCGCTAAGCCTGAGCCGCGTTCAGCGTTAAGATAGCCACATCATGTTCCCGCAACCGGAAAGTCATTTTGCGTCCCGATAAGCCCATATCAAAACTGGAGTTCTGGTTTTATCGCCATTATCGCTCCGTCCACGGTGTGCGTATTGCCATCGCCTTTTTGCTCTGCTTTATCTTTGTGCGGGCGACCGATATCCCTGAAGGCACCTGGCCGCTGATTACGCTGGTGGTGGTGATGGGGCCCATCTCCACCTGGGGGAATGTCTTTCCGCGCGCACTGCAGCGCATCAGCGGCACGGTCGCCGGGTCAATATCCGGTCTGATTGCCCTGAAACTGGAGCTGATTTCGATGCCGATGATGCTGGCCTGGTGCGGCATCATCATGATGATCAGCGGCTACCTGACGCTGGGCAAACATCCCTACATGGCGTTGTTGATCGGGATTACGCTGAGCGTGGTCGTGGGCGCACCAACCGGCGATTTCACGATGGCACTGTGGCGCGGCGGTGATGTGATTCTGGGATCGCTGATGGCGTTGCTGTTTACCGCTATCTGGGCGCAGCGTGCCTATACACACTGGCGCATTCAACTCTCCGACGCGCTGGCGGAAATGGCAAAAATCTATCACGCCGGTTTCTCACCCAACCTGGTTGAAAAGCCACGCCTGAACAAGCCGCTGGGCAAATTGCTGAGCAGCGTGATCAAAATGCGGGCGCTGCTGGAGCCGTCAAGCAAAGAGACGCGCATCCCAAAATCGGTGCTTGAAGCGATCCAGACCATCAACCGTAATATGGTTTACACCATTGAGATGCAGATTAATGCCTGGTGGGCATCGCGCGAGAGCCATCTGATTATGCTTAACGCGCCTGCATTGCGCCGCACCCAGCAGATGACTGAGAACACGCTGCGGGCGCTGTCGGTCATGGCGATTGAAGGGGAAACGGAAGAGGTGGTGGCTAACAGTCACGAGCTGACCGAAATCAGTGGCGAACTGCGGCGACTGATCGCGGAAGCGGGCAGCGAAGGTCTGGAGGAGACGCCGATCTACGGCTACGTCTGGCTGACACTGGAACTGGCAAAACAGCTGGAACGGATGACCGACCTGATGCGGATGGCGCTGCGCAAATAATCACCTCAGACAATGACTTAATGTGAAACAGGGTTTCTTTGCGCTAAGATAAGAGCCAGTCTGAATTTAGCTGTGAAAATTGCTTACCTGGCGGGCTAGCCGCTAAGCTGATCGTTTTGACTCTCTCCCTGCGTCAGCAGGCTCAAAGAAAGGTGCCATCATGGAAAATGCCAAGCAATCATTTCAGGACGTACTGGAGTTCGTGCGTATGTTCCGCCGCAAAAACAAACTGCAGCGTGAAATTGTCGACAACGAGAAGAAAATTCGCGACAACCAGAAGCGCGTACTGCTGCTCGACAACCTGAGCGAATATATCAAACCCGGCATGAGCGTTGAGGCTATTCAGGAAATCATCGCCAGCATGCGTGTGGATTATGAAGATCGCGTGGATGAGTACATCATCAAAAACGCCGACCTGTCTAAAGAGCGTCGCGAGCTGTCGAAAAAGATCAAAGCGATGGGCGTGGGCGAACACCCGAAAGCGTAAGGGCAGACAGCAGCGCGCAAGCGCCAGACGTCCTATGCAAACCCGCATCCACTCCGGTGGGGCGGGTTTTTTATTGCCTGCGTCAGCGCAGGGTTATTTTCCCGCCAGCCTGCGGGCGATCACCTGTAACTGCTGTGACAGCGCCACTAAATTGACCCGCTCATCAGCAGGCGGGGCGGTGGTCTCCCGGATTACCAGCGTGGTTTCCAGCGCGTTGTCTGACGCCTCTGCTCCCTGAAGCCGGGCCAGCATCCGCTCGACGCTCTGCGAGCCGAGAAATTGCAAATCCTGCCGCACCGTGGTCAGCGGCGGCTGATACCACGCACTCTCAGCGGTGTCATCATATCCAATCACCGATATCTCGCCAGGAATGGCTACGCCATACTGATGCAGCGCCCGCATCGCACCCAACGCCATCTGATCGTTCGCCACCAGCAGCGCCTGCGGCAGATCGTCGGGAAGCTGCGCCAGCAGCGCCTGATAACCCGACTGCGCGCTCCAGTCCCCGCGCAGAGAACAGTGCGGTGTCAGCTGATGATCGGCCAGCGCCTGACGCCATGCATTTTCACGCTGACGGGCCGAGACCGAGCGCAGCGGCCCGTTTAACAAACCAATCTGACGATGACCCAGCGCCACCAGATGTTCAACGGCGGCACGTGCGCCAGACTCATTCGGGTACTGACACTGCGCTACTGCCGCCTGCGGTTCGACATCCAGAAACAGCACCGGTTTGCTGCCGCAGAGCAACTGGATCTGTTGCGCCTCATCTGCCTCCAGCGGCAGGTTGATCAGCAGTCCATCGACCCGCTGTGCCAGCAGTTCATTCACCGTTGCTGCCGCATCGTTACCACTGTCCATGGCGATCACCAGATGATAACCCGCCCCGGCGGCGCGCTGCTGGATCGCTGAGGCGATCTGCGCAGGAGCCATCAGGGCCAGGTCGCTGGTGGCCAGACCCAGCGTGCGCGTCGCCTTACCGGCCAGCTGCTGCGCCACACGATTGGGCACATAATTGAGCTGCAGCATCGCCGCCTCAACCCTTTCCCGCGTGCGGGCTGACACCTGTTCAGAACGATTTAAAACACGTGAAACGGTTTGATATGAGACGCCGGCCAGTTGAGCGACATCATCGAGGGTCACGGAGCGGGAAGTCATTGAACTCTCCAAAAGATGAAGCGACGAGTGTAGCAAATTTTCCTGCTGCACTGCTGCTGCACACCACACTTTCACGACCACAAAAACCGGGTCCGTTGCAGCACCCGGTCACGGTATCTGGCAGGGCCATTAACGCTGCTGCAGATAGACCTGAAGGTTCACATCCACCGCGTTAAGCAGTGGCGTGGCGAGACTATGGCGTTTCGCCCGCAGCAGCAGGTCACCTATCACCTGATCGGCTTCGATATCAAAGCCCTGGGTTAAATCGCGGTACATTGAGGAGGTCATCGGGGTGGCCGGATCGCTTAACAGCTCAAGAATGCGGGCAGTGGCCGCCGGACGCGTCTGATAGCCTTCGGCAGTAATGACTGACAGAATCTCCGAGAAAACACCCTGTAACAGCGTTTCGCCGCCGCGCGAGGTGAGTATCTGTTGGGTATTTCCGCGCGCCAGGCAGCAAACCGCGCCGAGCGTGCTCAGCAGCAGCCATTTTTCCCACAGCTCATCCATGATGTTATCGCTGAATCGGGTATCGACCTGACAGTCACGCAGCGCCGCATCAACCCGCTGCAGTCGCGCATCGTTGTTACCGTCCAGCGCGCCATAATTGAGCTGATGCAGCGGCGTCATCTGGATTACTTCGCCATTGTCACCCAGCGTCGCGTTGATTTTGCACAGGCCGCCAATCACCCTATCTTCGCCGAAACGCTGTTGCAGCGTCGCGATGTGCCGCAATCCGTTCAGAATCGGCATGATCAATGTTTCCGGGCCCACTGCAGGTGCAATATCCTCCATCACCTGATCAAGGGCAAAGCTCTTCACCGTCACGATAATCAGATCATAGTGGCCCGTCAGGCTGCTCGCCTGGGCCAGCTGCGGCTGTAGCGTTTCAGTGCCCTGTGGCGTCTGCAACACCAGACCGCTGGCCTGAAGCTGCTGATAACGCCGTTCACGGACCAGAAAAGTCACGTCCTGGCCCGCCTGAGCCAGCCGTGCACCAAAATATCCACCGGTCGCGCCGGCGCCTGCCATCAGAATGCGCATCCCACTCTCCCTCTGCTGAAAACCTCTACCTTAGAACGCCGTGACCGGGCTTACCAGTCTTAGCCTGGGTCAGAGCGCATCGGGGAGCATGAAATAAGAGGTCGGGAAAGCACTGGCAGGGAGGGGACGATGCAGAGAAATCAGATTTTCCCTGCCCGGTCAGCAGGGCGAAACAGAGGGGGGTGTTACAGCCGGGTGACGCCCAGCGCGGCAGCCTGCTGTTCCCACGCCAGCACGCCCTGATAATCGTCTCGCTGCATCGGGCTGAATCCGCCGATCAAATTGTCGTCGCAGACGGTGCGCCAGGCGGGATCGTTCACCAGCTGATGCAGTGCCGTGCGGAGTCTCTCCAGCCGGTCCACTGACGTCGGGGCTGCCGTGATCAACGGCAATCCGGGTGCGGCTGGCGTCTCACCGATGATATGCAGGCCGCGCAGCGCATCCGGCTCATAGCGCGCCAGCAGCGCCCAGCTGACGCAGTCGATAGCCGCGATATCCGCCTGTGAATCACGCAGTGCTGCCAGCGACTGACGATGCCCGCCGCTCAGCAGTAGCTGCGAAAATCTCACGCCCTGAAGCGATGCCACAAACCGTAGCGCGTTATAACCGGAGTGAGAGTCCTGGCTGTTAGCTACGGCCCGCTGGCCGTTAAAATCGGCCAGCGCCGCCTGTTTGTCCCGCGCCACCAGCCAGCTGCGATAGTCACGGCCGGTGCAGCCTGGGGCCTGATAGTGAAAGGTGCCGACCAGCTGAACCGCAGGAAGCTGGCTGACCAGCGGATAGCCGCAGGTCTGGCTCAGCAACAACCGGTTATCCTGCCAGTGTGTCAGCAGGTCCTCAGGCCAGACCGGCTGCGTAGCGATGCCGTGCTGCGTCAGCAGGGTAACCACAGCCTGTATCAGTGCCCGTGTGGCGGGCGGGTGAATCGCATACATCGGCAAGGCGAGCAGGTTATTCATGCGTTTTCTCCGCTGATCGTCCCGGATGGACATTGACCCCGACCGGTCTGACCCAGAACTGACGCAGCCAGACCCGATAACCCGCCACGCGAAAGCCATGATTGCGCTGGTAGTAATGCTCGCGGTCGCGCAGATAGAGGCGACGCAGGCCATACCAGGGGACGCCGGGGAGGTCGTGATGCACTGAATGGTAGTTCAGATTCAGGAATAGCATGCGCCACGGCCACGCCGCTTCATTATTCACCGACCGTGCCAGCGGATCGTCCGCCGCACGATGCTCATAGAAGGATCGCACTTTGGTCAGCGCCAGCGCCGGATAACTCACCGTCAGCAGATACCACAGCGGCGAAAATCCCTGCCGCGCCATCCAGAAAAACAGTAGTGCCAGCAGCGCCCCGTGCAGCAGCCACATCGCTATCGCGGATCGATCGCCACGGCGTAGTGCCTGCCACATCCCGCCGAAGGTCGCCGCTACATCCAGCAGCGGGCCGAGCAGCAACCGTCCCAAAAAAGTGTTACGCAGATGAATCAGCTGCTGCTGCCAGCGCGGTAACTTCGCCCAGCGAGCAGCGGAGAGGTAGTAGGTTTCCGGATCCTCATCCGGCTCAGTCAGGGTGTGATTGCGATGATGGGCCAGATGAGAATCGCGATAGAGTCCGTAGGGATACCAGACCGCCAGCGGCAGGGTGCCAAATAGCTGATTCACCCGCGGCCAGCGTGTGGGATGCCCGTGAATCAGCTCATGCTGCAGCGACATATACCAGCCAGTGAAGCCGATCAGCAGCAGGGTGGCGGGCAGCCGTCCCAGCGTCTGCGCGTTCAGCATCACCGCAAACCAGCCGCCATAGATCACACCGATTAGCAGCCAGGTCGGCAGTTCGCTGCGACAGAGCCAGCTGCGTGCGCGCGCTTTAAGCCAGGCGCGCTGCTGTAGAGAGAGATAACCGGTGTGCATGATTCACCTGACAGCGGAAGCGGGAATCTGAACAGTGAAAGAAAGGGCGGGCAAAGGCAAAGTGGATAATCTGCTTAGCTATGTCGAAATTCCTGAATATGGCGCTGAAAGATATTGACTATCAGTGGCGGCTCCGGGGGCGTAACCTTTCTATATCAAAAATCGCCTTGCATCCACGGGCGTTTACCGCCTGTCAGGAGAAATACAGATGAAAAATATTGGCTTCTTATCCTTTGGTCACTGGACGCCTTCGTCTCAGTCCGCCACCCGTACCGCGCAGGATGTGTTACTGCAATCAATCGACTTAGCGGTCGCCGCCGAAGAGCTTGGCGCAGATGGCGCTTACTTCCGCGTCCACCATTTTGCCCGTCAGCTCAGCTCGCCATTTCCGCTGCTGGCTGCCGTTGCAGCGCGCACCAAAACGATTGAGATCGGCACCGGTGTCATCGACATGCGCTACGAAAACCCGCTCTACATGGTGGAAGACGCCAGCGCGGCAGACCTGATCTCTAATGGTCGTCTGCAACTGGGTCTGAGCCGCGGTTCACCTGAGCAGGTAATCGATGGCTGGCGTTACTTCGGCTTTGAACCGAAAGCGGGAGAAAGCGATGCGGATATGGGCCGTCGTCACACCGAAGAGTTTCTGGAGGTGCTGCGCGGCGAAGGTTTCGCTAAGCCAAATCCACAGCCCATGTTCCCGAATCCGCCTGGCCTGCTGCGTCCTGAGCCGCTCTCTGAAGGCCTGCGCGACCGCATCTGGTGGGGATCCGGCTCCAATGCAACCGCAGAATGGGCGGCAAAAATGGGCATGAACCTGCAAAGTTCAACCCTGAAAGATGATGAGACCGGCGAGCCGTTCCACATTCAGCAGGCTAAACAGATCCGCGCCTACCGTGAGGCCTGGAAAGCGGCGGGGCATCAGCATGCGCCACGCGTCTCGGTCAGTCGCAGCATCTTTGCGCTGGTGAATGATATGGACCGCGCGTACTTTGGCCGCAGCGGTAACGACCAGGATTCCGTCGGCTTTCTCGATGAGAAAACCCGCGCTATCTTTGGCCGCAGCTATGCCGCAGAGCCAGAGGCGTTAATTAAGCAGCTTGCGCAGGATGAGGCGATTGCCGAAGCCGACACCCTGCTGCTTACCGTGCCTAACCAGCTTGGTGTCGCCTATAACGCCCATGTGATTGAGGCGATCCTGAAGTATGTCGCCCCGGAACTCGGCTGGCGTTAAGTGACAGAGCGCCCTGAAGAGCAGGGCGCTGTGAGATCCACCGCAGGCGCAGATGACAAAGCGCCTGCGGTGATTCTGCTGTAAACGCGCGTCATCACTCCCCGCTTTTTCTGCTTTATTCTCTCTGAACTTCTCTCTGAACTTCTCTCTGATGAGCCATTCCATGCCCTGACAGAGCCTTTTCGTCACTCTGTTTCCAGTGTACGGAATATGCAGATTTTGTGACTTATAATTTATTTCGTCACTTATTGCTGAATGGGATGTTTCCTCTGCTCAGGGTGGGTCTGAACCCTTCATCAAAGCATCTCCCTGGTTTAACGTGTTTTCATATCCTGTATGAACGGACAATGCCTTTACGCAATTTGTGACTATTGACAGTATTGGTCACATGATAAGAGAATGGCGGCACTCTCCTGCTTACTGTTGAAGGTAATCTATGCTCAGGTTCAATCCTGCCATTCTGGTTGTTTGTCTGCTGCCACTGGCGCTGGCGGGTTGCCGGGATAATTCACCCAAAGACGATCCGCGCACGCAGCCGCCGCTGGTCAGGGTCACAAAGGTCATCAGCGCCACCGATGGCAGCCGTGCGTTTAGTGGCGTCGTGGTTGCCCGGGTTCAGAGCGACCTCGGCTTTCGGGTCTCAGGAAAAATCCTCGAACGGCTGGTGGACAGCGGCCAGCGGGTGAAGCGCGGTCAGCCGCTGATGCGGCTCGACCCGGCAGATCTCCGGCTGCAGGCCCAGGCTCAGCAGCAGGCCGTTGCCGCAGCGCAGGCACGCGTCAGACAGGCCAGCGCCGATCAGGCGCGTTACCGCACTCTGGTGGCAACCGGGGCAGTTTCTGCGTCGGCATACGACCAGATTCGGGCCGCTGCGGCCACCGCTCAGGCTGAGCTGAAAGCCGCCCAGGCGCAGGCCAGCGTGGCAGGTAACGCCAGCGGATATGCGCTGCTCCTGGCTGATGACGATGGCGTGGTGATGGCAACGCTGGCGGAGCCGGGTCAGGTTGTGAGTGCCGGTGAGGCCGTCATCAGACTGGCCAGAGCCGGACAGCGCGAGGCAAGTGTTCAGTTGCCGGAGACCCTGCGCCCGGCAGTGGGAAGTGAGGCAAAGGCAACGCTGTATGGTGCGGGCAGTGCGCCGGTTTCTGCCCGGCTGCGCCAACTGGCTGATGTGGCCGATCCGATGACGCGCACCTTTGAGGCGAGATATGTGCTGGAGGGCGCACTGGCCAGCGCACCGCTGGGAGCCACCGTCACAATCACGCTGCCGAATAAACCGTCGCAACCGCTGCTGCAGGTTCCGCTGGCGGCGATCTACGATGCCGGTAAAGGGCCAGGCGTCTGGGATATTACCGGCCAGCCCGCTACCGTTGCCTGGCGGCCGGTGAAGGTGGTGTCGATAAGTGACGAGGCGGCCACCGTCACGGGTCAGCTTAATGCTGGCGATCAGATAGTGGCGCTGGGCGCGCATCTGTTGCAGCAGGGGGAGCGCGTGCGCCCCGATGACGCTGCCGTTGCCGGGAGCCAGCCATGAGCCAGGGACGCTTTAATCTGTCAGCGCTGGCCGTGCGCGAGCGCGCTATTACGCTGTTTCTGATCATCCTGATTACCGTGGCGGGCGTCTTGTCCTTTTTCGAACTGGGACGGGCAGAAGATCCACCGTTCACCGTAAAACAGATGACGATTATCTCCGCCTGGCCGGGTGCGACGGCTCAGGAGATGCAGGATCAGGTGGCCGAGCCGCTGGAAAAGCGTCTGCAGGAGCTGAGGTGGTATGACCGTAGCGAGACGTACACGCGCCCCGGTCTGGCTTTCACTATGTTATCCCTGCAGGACAAAACGCCGCCTTCCCAGGTTCAGGAGGAGTTTTACCAGGCGCGTAAGAAGCTGGGTGATGAGAGCAGAAATCTGCCTGCCGGGGTCATCGGGCCGATGATCAACGACGAGTTCTCCGACGTGACCTTTGCACTGCTGGCGCTGAAGGCAAAAGGGGAGCCGCAGCGCCTGCTGGTTCGTGAAGCTGAATCACTGCGTCAGCGACTGCTGCATCTGCCTGGCGTGAAAAAGGTCAATATCATCGGTGAGCAGAGTGAACGCATCTATGTGTCGTTTTCACACGATAGACTGGCGACACTCGGCATCACCCCGCAGGCAATTTTTGCTGCGCTGAACGATCAGAATGTCCTGACGCCAGCGGGATCGATTGATACGCAGGGGCCACAGGTCTTTATCCGCCTGGATGGCGCGTTCGATAGACTGGAAAAAATCCGTGAGACGCCGATTGTGGCGCAGGGGAGAAGCCTGAAGCTGGCGGACGTGGCTACGGTGACCCGGGGTTACGAAGATCCCGCCACCTTTATGGTGCGCAATCAGGGCGAACCGGCGCTGCTGCTGGGTATCGTAATGCGTGAAGGCTGGAACGGTCTGGAACTCGGCAAGGCACTGGCGGCTGAAACCGCCCGCATTAACCAGGCGATGCCGCTGGGGCTCTCACTGACTCAGGTCACCGATCAGTCCGTCAATATCCGCTCGGCGGTTGATGAATTTATGGTTAAGTTCGTCGTGGCGTTGCTGGTGGTGATGGTGGTCTGCTTTGTCAGCATGGGCTGGCGTGTCGGGGTAGTGGTCGCGGCTGCGGTGCCGCTCACCCTGGCGGTGGTGTTTGTGGTGATGGAGGCTTCCGGCAAAAACTTTGACCGCATCACGCTGGGTTCGCTGATTCTGGCGCTGGGCCTGCTGGTGGACGACGCCATTATCGCCATTGAGATGATGGTAGTGAAAATGGAAGAGGGCTACGACCGCATTAAGGCTTCTGCCTATGCCTGGAGTCATACGGCGGCACCAATGCTGGCAGGCACCCTGGTTACGGCCGTCGGGTTTATGCCCAATGGGTTTGCGCAGTCCACGGCGGGCGAGTACACCAGCAATATGTTCTGGATAGTCGGCATCGCGTTGATCGCCTCCTGGATCGTCGCGGTGGTGTTCACCCCTTATCTCGGCGTAAAGCTGCTGCCAGCCATCAAAACGGTAGAAGGCGGTCACACAGCGATCTACAACACCCGCCACTACAACCGCTTTCGCCGCCTGCTGACCCGCGTGATTGCCCGTAAAGGCTGGGTGGCAGGCGTGGTGATTGCCCTGTTTATCGCCGCTGTGCTCGGTATGGCGCTGGTGAAAAAACAGTTTTTCCCGACCTCAGACCGGCCTGAAGTGCTGGTTGAAGTTCAGCTCCCCTACGGCAGCGCCATAGAACAGACCCGCGCAGCGGCTGAAAAGGTTGAGACATGGCTTAAACAGCAGCAGCAGGCAAAAATCGTCACCACCTATATTGGTCAGGGGCCACCGCGTTTTTATCTGGCGATGGCACCGGAACTGCCCGATCCGGCCTTTGCTAAGCTGGTGGTACTGACCGACAGTCAGGACGCGCGTGAGGCACTGAAAACGCAGCTGCGCGCCGCCATTGCCAGCGGTCTGGTGCCTGAAGCGCAGGTTCGTGTAACGCAGCTGGTGTTTGGCCCATACTCCCCTTATCCGGTGGCGTGGCGGGTGATGGGGCCTGATCCGGCCCATCTGCGCGCGATTGCCGATCGGGTGGAAGCGGTCCTGCGGGCCAGCCCGATGATGAGGACGGTGAATACCGACTGGGGCGCCCCCGTGCCGACGCTGCATTTCTCACTGGATCAGAACCGGCTGCAGGCTGTGGGGCTGACATCCAGTGACGTCGCCCGGCAATTACAGTTTCTGCTGTCGGGCGTGCCTGTCACTACCGTGCGGGAAGATATCCGCTCGGTCCAGGTGGTGGGGCGTGCGGCCGGAGAAACCCGGCTCGATCCGGCTAAAATCGCCGACTTCACGCTGGTGGGCACCGCGGGTCAGCGTATCCCCTTATCGCAGATTGGTGATGTGCAGGTGAAAATGGAAGATCCCGTGCTGCGGCGGCGCGACCGCACGCCGACCATCACCGTTCGGGGTGATATCGCCGATTCCCTGGAGCCGCCTGACGTCTCGACGGCGCTGAACAAAGCCCTGCAACCGATCATCGCGACGCTGCCCGCGGGCTACCGCATTGAACTGGCCGGTTCAATAGAGGAGTCCGGTAAAGCGACCCAGGCGATGGCCCCGCTGTTCCCAATCATGATTGCAATCACTCTGCTGATCATCATTCTGCAGGTGCGTTCTCTGTCGGCGATGATCATGGTCTTTCTGACTGCGCCCCTCGGGCTGATTGGCGTCGTGCCGACGCTGCTGCTGTTCAGTCAGCCGTTTGGTATTAATGCACTGGTCGGGCTGATTGCCCTGTCGGGCATCCTGATGCGTAACACGCTGATTCTGATAGGGCAGATCCACCACAATGAACAGGAGGGTCTGGCACCCTTTGATGCCGTGGTCGAAGCGACAGTGCAGCGTGCCCGTCCGGTGCTGCTGACGGCAATGGCGGCGATTCTGGCGTTTATTCCACTGACCCACTCGGTGTTCTGGGGAACGCTGGCCTATACCCTGATTGGTGGCACGCTGGGCGGCACCCTGATCACGCTGGTTTTCCTGCCCGCAATGTACGCCATCTGGTTCCGCATCCGCCTGCCGGGCAGCAAAACGGCAGTTGTGAAACCGGCGCTGTCGGAATAGTCTCAGGGTGACGGTTGCCGCTTCGCTGCTCTTTACAGCCTGGCGGGAACCATCAATTCATTGTTTTAAGCTTTTGAAGAAGGTGTATAAAAAGGTAAAAGCTATCAAACAGATAGGATGAGACAGGTGTGCGATCCTGAAAATCCTCTATAGAGTAGCGATGAAAATACAAAAAAGAGGTGTGACCATGAGCAATTCCATTGATGAAGATGCAAAAGATGCAAAGCCTATTGTCGAAGCCGATCGCGAAGCGCCCGAGGGCAAATGTCCTTTTCATGCCGGTAAGCCTTCTCAGGAAAATCAGGCGCCGGGCGGCGGAACAACCAACCGCGACTGGTGGCCTAATCAACTTCGGGTTGACCTGCTGAACCAGCACTCATCCCGTTCGAATCCGCTTGATGAATCCTTCGATTACCGTAAAGAATTTGCCAAATTAGATTACTCAGCGCTGAAAGCTGACATCAAAGGGTTGCTCACCGAGTCACAAGCCTGGTGGCCCGCTGACTGGGGCAGCTACATCGGCCTGTTTATTCGTATGGCCTGGCACAGCGCCGGAACCTATCGCTCCGTGGACGGACGCGGTGGTTCAGGTCGTGGTCAGCAACGCTTCGCACCTCTAAACTCCTGGCCAGACAACGTCAGTCTGGATAAAGCGCGCCGCTTACTGTGGCCGGTTAAACAGAAATATGGTCAGAAGATCTCCTGGGCCGACCTCTACATTCTGGCGGGCAACGTCGCGCTGGAAAATTCCGGATTCCGTACCTTCGGCTTTGGTGCCGGACGTGAAGATGTCTGGGAACCGGATATGGATGTGAACTGGGGCGAAGAAGCCGCCTGGCTGGAACACCGTCACCCGGAATCCCTGGCGCAGTCGCCACTGGGCGCTACCGAAATGGGTCTGATTTACGTGAACCCGGAAGGTCCGGAACACAGCGGCGATCCTGCCTCTGCGGCCCCGGCTATTCGCGCCACTTTCGGCAACATGGGCATGAACGACGAAGAGATCGTGGCATTGATTGCTGGTGGACATACGCTGGGTAAAACCCACGGTGCCGCACCGGCCAGCCACGTCGGTGTCGATCCGGAAACCGCACCGATTGAGGCGCAGGGCCTGGGCTGGGTCAACAACCACGGCACGGGCGTTGGCGCAGATGCGATTACCTCCGGTCTGGAAGTGATCTGGTCTCAGACGCCAACCCAGTGGAGTAACTACTTCTTCGAGAACCTGTTCAAATATGAGTGGGTTCAGACGCGCAGCCCGGCCGGTGCCATCCAGTTCGTGGCAGCTGATGCCCCGGACATTATCCCGGATGCGTTTGACGCCGCGAAGAAACACAAGCCGACCATGCTGGTGACCGATCTGACGCTGCGATTTGACCCGGAGTTTGAAAAGATTTCGCGTCGTTTCCACAACGATCCGCAGGCGTTCAACGAAGCCTTTGCCCGTGCCTGGTTTAAACTGACTCACCGTGATATGGGGCCAAAAGCGCGCTACATCGGACCTGAAGTCCCGCAGGAAGATCTGATCTGGCAGGATCCGCTGCCTGCACCGGCTTATCATCCAACCGTGGCGGATATCGCGCAGCTGAAAGAGAAAATCGCTGCAACCGGCCTCAGCGTCAGCGAGCTGGTTTCGGTTGCCTGGGCATCGGCATCAACCTTCCGTGGCGGCGACAAACGTGGTGGTGCCAACGGTGCCCGCCTGGCGTTGCTGCCGCAGCGTGAGTGGGACGTCAATGCCGTCGCGGCACGCGTGCTGCCGACGCTGGAAGCGGTGCAGCGTGAAGCGCACAAGGCTTCACTGGCAGATGTGATTGTGCTGGCGGGTGTGGTCGGCGTTGAGCAGGCGGCGAAAGCAGCTGGCGTTGAAATTGACGTGCCATTTACTCCGGGCCGTGTTGATGCGCGTCAGGATCAGACTGATATCGAGTCATTCGATCTGCTGAAACCGCGTGCAGATGGTTTCCGTAACTACGGTACTGGCTTCGGCAAAACCACCACCGAAAATCTGCTGATCGATAAAGCGCAGCAGCTGACCCTGACCGTGCCGGAGTTAACGGTGCTGGTTGGCGGAATGCGTGCGCTGGGTGCTAACTTTGATGGCAGTCAGCACGGCATCTTCACGCACCACACAGGGACGCTGAACACAGACTTCTTTGTGAATCTGCTGGATATGCGCACCGAGTGGAAAGCCGCCGATTCGACCAATGAGAAATTTATTGGACGGGATCGCGTCACTGGCGAAACCCGTTTCACCGCCACGCGCGCCGATCTGGTGTTTGGCTCCAATGCGGTGCTACGCGCCTCGGCGGAAGTCTACGCCAGCAGCGACGCCCGTGAAAAATTCGTCAAAGACTTTGTTGCCGCCTGGACCAAAGTGATGAATCTGGATCGGTTTGAACTCTGATTGCTGTTGACGTTGTAAAACCTGAAACCCGCTGATATTAGCGGGTTTTTTTATGAGAGCAGGTGAGTTATTCGACCGCTTAACTATCCTTTTACAACTTAGGTACAACAGGTTAATGGCATCATTTAAATTTCGGTCACTGCCAGTAACGTGATTCTTCGGGCCACGTAGTCAAGTACGGCTTCCCGCTGCGATTCAGGCATATGACTTTCATTATAAGTATCGATAATAAGCTGATGATGACTCACCACCTCGGAAAGCCATTTTCGTGCCAGTGTCGGATTAATATCCATACCCTGGGCAAGCAGGATAAAGTCTGCACCCAGATATTCTCCGTACTCTGAATTGATTCCCGGTGCGTTTCCTGCATCATTTTCTTCACGTTCCAGCAGGGGCAAAGCTAAATACTCTCCAAACGCTGTAGGGTAGGGCACAACGCTGATAAAGTCATAAACCGGGGCCAGCCAGGGTGAACCCTGCGGAGGCAGGATAATCCCGATATTGCGCAGATGAAAATCATTGTTTCCCAGCACATAGGCATACACGATGCGCAAAAAGAGGTCACGTTTACTCTTTAAACTGCTGTTCACTCTGGTATTCAGGAATTTAGCGGCTTTCTCGTAACTGATGGCTTTATGATTATCAATCCTGCCATATTTATCGCCGAGACCCATCGCGCCATCCAGCTGTTCCTGATGTAATCTCGCGTTATCTGACGCTGTCCGGTCATACCTTTTAATGACAAACGCCAGTTCGTCTGGCCGATTTTCATCGTGTCTGAATGGCATCAGCCCGAACGGGGGTACGTCAAATTTCAGACGCTGCATAACGCACATAGTGGCATGCTCGTTTTCTGCCAGGTGTGGGTATTCTTCCGGAGAGGGTTTCAGGATATAGGTGCCATCATTGCTGACGACCACCAGTTCTCCCTTTGCCAGGCGAAGCGACAGTTTGGGTTGATAGCCTGAAATGCTCATGCCTTTCTGACGTTCAGGGAGTTCCTGAATAAACTGACTGCGCGTAAACGGCAGGCTAAGAGCCACATTCAGACTACCCAGCAGATGCCGGATGCCTTTTGTTGAGTAGCCGGTTTTTAGCTCAGATTCTTTAAGCCGTTTTAATGTGATCAGGCAGCGTTCTGAATTCATGATGTTATCTCTTTAAAGACGACTGCCCCAAGCAAATCGTTGCCATTTTCCATCAGTAAGCCGAACAGATCCTTATCATCAATTTTTTGAATTTCAGAATAGCGTTTTCGCAACCAGCCTTCCGGCGCTAAACCTTTAAAGAAGGGATGTAGCTCTTCACTTAAATAGGGCTCAGGTCTTACCGGCATGCTGAGAGATATCGCACAGCCGACATAAGTGGGCAGGTAGCAGAAAGTATAACCGCTTTGCCCTTCACTCAGTGTTCCTGCCAGCGTGTTGTAAAGCCACACCTCTATTTTTCGAGCCATACTTTTATACCCAGTTCTTTAAGCAAGGCGTGAAGATTTATTGCCTTTGCAGAAGATGGTTTAGCAATCAGTCGTTTAAATGTTGAGAGTGATACACCAATCTGAATCGCCATCTCTTCATAGGTGATGTTTTGTTGTTTGAGTTCATTGGCCAGTAGTTGTGGCAGTGTCGGAAACGTCAGATCACTCAGCTCCGATCGGGTGTCCGGTTTGTCCGCATTTATTGCTTCTGTTGTGGCTTCTCTACTCAAAGCGAACCCCGCCAATACCTTTTGCCGATCTGACTCAGAAAGGCTTAGCAGCGAAGATTTAATCTCATCAAGGTTCATTTTTGACCTTTTCTGCAATTTCAGTACGTTTTTGAAACGATATGGTCCGACTATAGTACTAAAAGGGTCATTTTTGAACCTTTTAACGGCAGCATCTTCTCATCTTACCGCCAGAATGCGAAATATGCGGATGAAAGGTCATTTATGACACTTTAAGTCACTATTAATGCATTTGTTAAAGAGAGTATGAGATGTAGGGGTCAGAAATGAACCTTTAAGTGAGGGCGGCACCGAATGTCTAAGTATCAGGCACTAACGAAAAGAACCGGGAATTTGAAGAGTAAACAGACTGAGTAAGACGCAAAAATTTTATCAGAAGTATGAAAAGCAAAAAACCCGCTTAGTTTCCTAAGCAGGCTTTTCAAATTTGGCTCCTCTGACTGGACTCGAACCAGTGACATACGGATTAACAGTCCGCCGTTCTACCGACTGAACTACAGAGGAATCGTTTGAACGGGGCGCATAGTAACGGCCACGCCGGGCCATGTCAAAGCTCTTTTTCATAAATTAGCGCGACTGCTGAAATAGTCGCCACTATGGCGTTTTAAGCACTGAAAGAGCGGCCTGTGCGGCTGACTCATCCGGCAAAACGCCACGTGTAAAACTGAGGTGTTTATGAGGTGTTCTGGCGCTGTATTGTCCTTGTCAGGCGGCCGGGCGCGTGATTTAACCGGATAGTTTTTTACGGGCGTCACAAAGTCTCCATTCTGGCTTTGTCAGCAATAAAAACGAAACGTAGATTCCATTTCAACCCTGAACAGAATCTCTGGAGTTGAAATGAACAAAGTCAGAATCGGCATGATTGGCAGCGGCTATATCGGACGCTGCCACGCGATTGCTTATGCGCAGGCGCCCACCGTATTTTCGCTGAAAGGCGAAATCGTGCGGGAGATGCTGGCTGAAGTGAACCCGGAGCTCGCCGCCCGTCAGGCGGCGACCTTTGGTTTCGCGCGCTCGACGGGTGACTGGCGCGCGCTGGTCAGCGACCCGGCGATTGATGTCGTGGATATCTGCGCCCCCAACTTCCTGCATAAAGAGATGGCGCTGGAGGCGATACGCCACGGCAAACACGTCTATTCAGAAAAGCCGCTGTCGTTAAGCGTGGCGGATGCGCAGGAGATGGTGGCGGCAGCCGATGCGGCCGGAGTCAAAACGCTGGTGGGCTTCAACTATATGAAAAACCCTACCAGCCAGCTGGCGAAAGAGATCATTGCCAATGGTGAAATAGGCGACGTGGTGCATTTCTACGGCACCCATAACGAGGATTATCTCGCCAGACCGGAAACGCCGCTCGACTGGCACTGTCAGAAAGCGCTGGCAGGCCTCGGTGCGCTGGGCGATCTGGCGGCGCATATCGTTAATATGGCGCACTACCTGGTGGGTGACATTGCTGAGGTCAGCGGCGACATGATGACGGTGATCGCCTCCCGGCCCGACCCGAAAGAGCCTGCGCGGCAGTTACCGGTCGAAAACGAAGATCAGGCCAGCGCGCTGCTGCGCTTCCATAACGGCGCGCACGGCGTGATTGAAACCTCACGCATCGCCTGTGGCGCAAAAATGGGCCTGACTTACGTTGTCACCGGCACTAAAGGCACACTGCGCTACACCCAGGAGCGCATGGCGGAGCTGGAGCTTTATCTGCATGACGAACCGGCCGGGCGTCAGGGATTTAAAACTATCCTGACCGGACCAGCGCACCCTGATTACGCGAACTTCTGTGTTTCTGCCGGGCACGGTATCGGCTTTAACGATCAGAAAACGGTGGAGATTCGCGACCTGATCAACGGCATCGCGGCGGGCGATCGCATGTGGCCCGATTTTGCAGAGGGATTGCAGGTTCAGAAGGTGCTGGAAGCGATTGCTCACTCAGCAGAGCAACGCCGCTGGATTGAGGTGTAGGGCAGAATCAGAGGGATAGAGGGTATTGCCGATGTGTTGATTAACCCAGGCGGGCAGGGCGGGAAACGTTGGCTTCCCGCCCACAGCCGATCAGATCAGACCGCTTTTTTCCCACCACAATTTATCCAGCGCATAAAAGCGATCGCGCTGACTCTCGGGCTGGCTGAGATCGCGTTTCCACGGTTTTGCCAGAATATAGTGCAGGTTCTTCACCTCTTCATCGTGCCAGAGACCGCTGTGCTGAAACGGCAGCGTTTTCAAGGCATTGTAGATGTAAGAGAGCGGCTTCCAGCGATCGGCAAACACTTCGTTCAGCAGATCCTGCTCGGAGAAGGGATAGTTACTGAGATCATCAATGGCGGCAATACGCTTTTCCAGTGCGTCGAACATCGCATTATCGGGCTTCAGCACCAGAAAACCGCCGTTCAGGTAAAGATCCACACTCTCTGGCGCCTTTTCACCGCGCGCCTGCCAGGTATAGTGGCACTGCTCAGGCTGCCACTCTGCCGGATAAGAGGCAATCTGGTTGGGATTACAGCGGCAGGCGTGACAGGCGGCGAGCGGGTTATCGCCCAGATCCAGGGTAAACAGCTCATCCATGTTTTGAAGGACCAGCATATCGGCATCCAGAAACACGACGCGCTCATAATCGGTGAGCTGCCAGGCGCGCAGCTTGGTCCAGACTTCGCCGAACTGCGCCGATGCGTAGTGCTGATCCAGATCGTCGCGCGGATAGAGGGGGTCGACCGGTTTAATGACACAGCCCTCATCCTGCAAAATCTGACAGTCAGACGCTGAAATCGCCGGCGTGGTCATCACCACCAGCGGCCACTGGCTGTGGCTCTGTTGCAGCGAACGGTGCAGCGCTTTCACGCCCACCAGATAATCGGGTTGAGTTAACAGCGTTACCCAGGCAAACATAGCTTTCCTCAATCAGTCAAAAAGTGGCGTGATGTAGTCGTTACCCAGTCGGCCATTTGGGTCGAGCTGGCTGCGCAGGGCGCGGAAGGTGTCCCACTGCGGATAGATCTCACGCCAGTTGTAGCGTTCTTCATCGTAATATTTGCCCCAGTGCGGGCGTCCGCCCTCTTCGGCCAGCAGTTTTTCCACTTCAGTCAGGAAGTGCAGGCCTTCCTGTGACAGCGAACCATCGTCGGCGTAATAGACCACGAAGCCGAAAAAGCAGGTTGGCTGGTCAGCGGCCGGACTGAGCCAGGCCGATGATGCACCGGTGCAGCGCAGGATAATCGGGTAGTGCATATGCGGACGGTTCTCGGCATACCACTGCTTGATGCGGCGAATGATGGCCGGGGTTTTTGCCAGCGGCACGCCGATTTCCACATTGATCTGCGGCACCGCAATGCCGCGGCAGAAGAGCTGGTAAATGTCACCGGTAACATCGGTGAAATCACGAAAACGGGTGACGGTGCGAAACTGTTTTCCCCCTTTGCCCTCAATCTGCGTATCGCGGTGCATATGCGCCAGCGTCTGGTCGATGGTGTCGTTGAGGCTTTCGTCAACATCGCCCTCATGTTCCACCACCTGACGACCCTGCGCTTCGTAGCGCTGACGCTCTTCGTCACTCGCCTCATGGGCGTTCCAGACGTGCATCAGGTTGTCATCGACAAACCACCAGGCTTTGCTCAGCGGATAGTCGTTGTTCCAGCGCAGCAGATCCTCTTCAAGGGTATCGGCAGAGACGGCATATTTGTGGCAGGTGAAGATGCTAAACGGCTGGGTACGCAGGGTTACCGCGGTAACAATGCCTAGTGCGCCCAGTGAGACCTGCGCTGCCGGGAAGTCAGCGTCGCCACGAACAAATTCGCGCACGCTGCCATCGGCCAGCACCATTCTGATTGCCAGCGCTTCGTCGGCAATCGAACTCTGCTGCAATCCCTGGCCGTGCGTTCCGGTCGCCATCGCGCCCGCCAGTGTCTGAATCGCAATCACGCCTGGCGATGAAGCCAGCATGCGGTTCATTTCGGTCAGGCTGCGATAGACCTGCTCAAGCGGGGTCGCGCCACCAAAGGTCACGCTCTGTTCATCACTGGCAAGCTGGCCGCTCAGGGCGCTGAGATCGAGCAGCACATCGTCATCACTGACATGCAGCATACGACCAGGCGACAGCTTGCTGCCGATCACCCGAATCTGGCCGTGTGACTCCCGGATAAGTCTCTGTAATTCCGCTTCACTGGCGGGACGCTGAACCTGGTGACGGCTGCCGATTTGCGCGTTCTGCGCCCAGTTCCACAGCGCATCATCATCGGGTTCAACATGGGTCTGACGAAGCGGATAGAGGCGTGCATCTCTGCTCACAACAGCATTCCTTATTATTGCATTTTAGTGACAAGTATCAGTAAGCGTAGACTATGGCTAAGCGCAGCCCGGCCTGCGGGCAATTATTTGCGGATATAGCGTAACGTTGCGGTTACAGCCAGCTGACGATTGCGGCGGATACTCTCTGCTTCGCTGTTGTCCGGGCTGAAAAGGGCGTTGAAGGTGTAGCGGTTTGAGACGTGATGAACGCAGATACTGCTGATCAGGCGATGGACATCAATGGTCTGCACATCGGCAGTGAACACGCCCTGTTGCTGACCGCGTGCCAGAATGTCATCCAGCAGATCCAGCGCGCTGCGGTTAAGGGCTTTAATCTGCGGCGACTGGGTGATGTAGCGCCCGCGCAACAGGTTCTCACTGCAGACCAGCCGGATAAAATCGGGATGCTCGACATGGTAATCAAAACTGGCTTCCACCAGGCGGGTCATGGCCAGTTCCGGCTCCATCGCCGCCAGGTTCAGGCCGGTTTCATGCTGACGTATCTGCTGATAAACCTGCTCCAGCACGTGGATATAAAGCTGCTCTTTACTGCCAAAGTGATAGACCACCATGCGTTTAGTGGTTTGCGCATGCTCAGCAATCTGCTCCAGCCTGGCACCCTGCATACCAAACTCCGCGAAGGTTTTCAGTGCGCCTGCGATGATGCGTTTTTTCAGCCCTTCAGGGTCATTTTTACGTTTTGTTAGCTCTGACATGGTGCTCAATAAGGTGATTTTGACCGGGGAATGTTAGCACAGTGTTGAGAGGCTGCCCGCAATCGCGGGCGTGGCAGGTGCGGCAACCTGGTACAGCCCGGATGATTACAGGTATAATCCCGGACATTATTTCACGGGTTCAGAGACGACAATGACAAAACTTACCTTGCAAGAGCAGATGCTGAAAGCGGGATTAGTATCCAGCAAAAAAATGGACAAGGTTCAGCGGACAGCGAAGAAATCCAGGGTTCAGGCACGCGAAGCCAGAGCGGCGGTGGAAGATAACAAAAAAGCGCAGCTTGAGCGGGATAAGCAGCTGAACGAGCAGCAGAAGCTGGCTGTGCTGTCTAAAGAGTACAAAGCGCAGGTCAAACAGCTGATCGAAATGAACAAAATTGACGTGGCAAGAGGCAACATCAGCTTCAACTTCACCGACAATATCCTGATCAAAAAGATTATGGTGGATAAGCTGACGCAGACTCAGCTGATCAATGGGCGTCTCGCCATTGCCCGCCTGGCGGCTGACAATAATGGCGAGAGCCAGTACGCCATCATCCCGGCCAGCGTAGCGGATAAAATTGCGCAGCGTGATGCCAGTGCCATCGTATTAAACAGTGCATTAAGTGAAGAAGCACAGGACGAAGATGATCCTTATGCTGATTTCAAAGTGCCCGATGATTTGATGTGGTAACAGCGCGCTGACGCATTCAGAACGGGCTGTCGGCAGAGAGTTGCAGCGTGCTGCCGCTGACAGGATGAACAAACGTCAATCCGCTGGCGTGCAGCATCAGTCTCTCTGCCTGATCCGCGCCAGGCAGCAAAAGCCCGCCGTAGAGATCACAGCCCAGAATCGGGTGCCCCAGCTGCTGACAGTGAATGCGCAGCTGATGGGTGCGCCCGGTTTCCGGCATCAGTTCAACCCGCGTGACTGGCAATCCCTTTCCCTTTTTTTCCTGATAATAACCGCGTTCTATGACCCGGTAGCGTGAGCGCGCAGGTTTCCCCTGGATCGGGCAAATCACCATCCGGGGAAACTGCGCCGGATCTTTCGCTATCGCGGCATCAATGACGCCTTCGTCATCGGCAAGGTGCCCGCACAGCAGCGCCTGATAAGCTTTACGCACGCTGCGCTGGCTGAATTGCTGGCAGAGTGCCGCATTAATCGTTTTGCTGCGTGCGACGACCATCAGCCCGGAGGTGCCAAAATCGAGCCGATGAACCAGCGCGCAGCCAGGAAAAAGCTTCACCAGCCGATGATGCACCGAATCGAGGTTTTGCGGATTTTTGCCTGACAGGCTCAGCAAACCGCTGGGTTTATTGATCACCAGCAGATGGTCGTCCTGAAAGAGAAGGGTTATCTCATCAAAGCAGGGCGGGGCGATAAACGTATCGATAATGGCAGACATCGGGCAACCGGCAGGTAAATGGCAACGGATCATAACCGATTGGCCGGTCACTGACGATGCTGCGCGCAGCCATTATTCTTCGCTGATCGTTTCCCCGCTTTGCGTGAAGAGTGACTGGCCAGCCTGCTGCGTTTCAAATTTGCCATGGGCAGCAAAAACGGAGCAGACCGTCGCAGCCAGCAGCGTAAGGAGAATGGAAAGTTTCATGGTGACATCCCATCGTGAATTTAAAAGCAAGTCTGACAGGAAGGGCGGCAGAGACAAACAGAACAATCCGGAAAAAAAACATTAAGTACATTTGTTCAGCAAGTTGCGCGATTTTTAGTGATAAATTCGGGCAGTTCTCTCTTTTACGACTACAGTCTCTGGTGAGGTTGTCATCAATTCGTATCTAATGGAGGATTTTCTGTGTTATTTCAAAACGACGAGAAAGGCCACGTCATTATTGGCGAAGCGGCACTAAGCCTTGCCCTGGGTGAAAAAGAAATCAGTATCGCAACACTCTTTACCCAACTGGGTTATATGGCGAAATCTGAAAGCAACGCGGATCGGCTGACGAAAATCGCCGAAGCCAGAAGCTGGCTGAGTAGTTTTGAGTCACCGGCGATTGCTCAACAGCAGGTGCCGTACCTGCAGACGCTTGCAAGCCTGAACGAAGAGCTGAACTAGCAGTAACGGAACTGATGCCAATGGACGTAGTCCGGCTCCGGCCGGAAAACGACGAAGCGGATGACCTCATCGGTTGCGCGAAAGCGTAGACCGGCCGGAGAAGCTGTCAGGGACGACAACTCTCTCTCCCTCGCTTTCTGTACAGACCGATCGCGATTCTTATCTACCCTCATTTCAAAGCCAGCCGGGATATAAACCGGAATCATCAGGCACGAGCCAGCTTGTTTCAGCTGTCGTGGCCGAAATATGACCTTCCCTCAGTTTCCGGATGCTCGCCTGACCCTGTCATTCCCGCGTTAACCGCTACGGCTTATTATCTTCTGATTAATCAGATCACTTATTTGTCTGAAGAGGGCTGTTATTTCAGCCAGCCTCAATCAATTAAGGCTGGCTCTATTTACGGTCAGACAGAATTAACGCTTCGCTAACCGTTAAAAGCTTTCCCAGCTTGAGTCTGCTGATGCATTAACGGGCACTGCGGGCACTAAACGCGGCGACAGGGCAGGTGCGCCCCGGCTGACGCTGCTTTGTCCGGGAGAGAGACGGAATACGGCCACTGTTTTTTCCAGTTCATCAGCCTGAGATTCCAGTGAGCTGGCTGCGGCGGAGGACTCTTCAACCAGCGCGGCGTTCTGTTGCGTCGTGGTATCCATCTCGGCCATTGCCGTGGCGATCTGAGAAATGCCGCGGTTTTGCTCGTCAGAGGCGGCAGCAATTTCACCCATAATATCTTTAACCTGACTGACAGAGCGGACGATGTCATCCATGGTGGTACCGGCGCGTTCCACAAACTCAGAACCATCATGAACCCGATCAAGTGACTCGCGTATCAGCGTTTCAATCTCTTTGGCGGCCAGTGAACTGCGCTGGGCCAGATTTCTGACTTCACCGGCAACCACCGCAAATCCGCGACCCTGCTCTCCGGCTCGTGCCGCTTCGACGGCGGCGTTAAGGGCCAGAATATTGGTCTGGAAAGAGATGCTGTTGATGACGTGAATGATCTCGCCGATTTTGCCCGAACTCTGGCTGATGTTGTTCATGGTTTCGATAACGTCACGGATAATCTCGCCACCACGTCCGGCATTCACTGACGCGTCTGTCGCCAGCTGACTCGCATGGTGAGCGTTCTCCGCATTCTGTTTCACCGTTGAAGAGAGCTCTTCCATGCTGGCCGCGGTCTGAACCACTGCGGCAGACTGCTGTTCTGTGCGGGATGAAAGATCGGTATTACCTGCCGCGATTTCCGCCGAGGCACGCGCCACGCTGCTGACGCCATCACGCACGTTGGTGATGATATTCTGCAGGCTGATGTTCATTGCATCTACCGCCTGCATCAGCTGACCTAACTCATCACCACGTGTGGTTTTCAGTGAGGTTGTTAAATCACCGCTGGCAATACGTTGCGCTGCGTTCAGCGTCTCTTTCAATGGCAGCGTAATGTTGCGGGTGATCCGCCAGGCAATCAGCAGACTCAGCACCACACAAATCAGCGCGGCAAAAGCAATGCGCCACTCCGCCTGTTTGATAAATTCAGAGGATAGCTGGGACTGATAGGCAAAGGTATCGGAGACCACCGCATTGAGCCGCTCTGCGGTGGTGGTCAGGCCCGCCGATTCGCTCTTTTCTTTCTCTGTCGCATCGACATAGCGCGTTAAAGCCTGGCGTTGCTGCGTCAGAGTGCTGAGCACATTTCGCGTTACGTCATTAATATTCGGCTGGGCGAAAATATCCAGTTGCTCGCTCAGGGTGTTGATAGCGGTGTATTCTTCAAGAATCGCCTCTCTGCTGGCCTCAGACGGCTTATCGAGAAACGCTTTTTCAACATTGGCCGCATCAAACAGCGCTGCGGCCAGGTGCATGACCGGCAGCGCCGCATCGGGTGTCAGAGCCATATCGAGTGATTCAAACTGATGCGCAAGCGCAATCAGGGCACCCGGTTTAATGGCATCAAAGGCGCTGCTTGTCGCCTGCGCAGCCGTCACGAATGTCTGGCGCTGATTCTGATAATCGTTAAGTAACTGCCCCATCAGCGCGACTTTCTGCTGGCCCATCTCATCCCATTTGAATCCATCCAGCCGTTTATAAAGGGCATCTAACTCCTTCAGGGCCTGAACGTTCTGCGTGGCAAATTTGGGATCTTTGGTGTACTGGTAGAGGGTGCGGTTAAGGCGTGCCTTGCTTAACGTGTTTACCATCTCCACGGTAATCGTGCGCCGGGCGGAGTTGTCTTTAATACTGCGAAAACAATCGAAAGCGATAAAAGTAATGGCGAGGGAGGCAGCAATGACGACGATAAAACCGACGCCCAGTTTTTTCCCAATTTTAATATCGGAGATGCGTTGAGCAAGGCCCATAAGGTTCACCTTTAGTGAGATATCAGAAGCAGAGAAGAGGCTGTTAAATAATTCAAAGATAATCTTCTTATCGTCAGCGCCAGACTAATCTTTAATATTATTTATGCTTACTCAATGATCTGATTATTGAGGCTTTCATTATTCTCAAGGGAAACTATCTGCCTGCTAATCTTTGATTTACTTCGTGTAATGTCTTGATAATTTTGATTAAAATTATGATTCCCGTGCCTGCTGCAGTCTTTACATTACCTGAATAAATAGTTATTGATTTTGATCAAATAAGTCCCGGATAAAAGAATCGGTCAGGCGCAGAGGGATGATTTTTCAATAAATACTTATCAATGAAATTATATTTTTATTAATCATCAGAGCCTGGCTGTGCCAATTAATTAACCGCAGTATGACGTTTTCTCGCCTCGCCAATCCTTACCAAACTGCTCATCTCTTCGGTCACAGGATGCCAGCGCCTGTTCAACAGCCTCGCAACGCGCGCCATTGCCATATTCCAGCAAAATATTCCCGGTTTTAGCATTTGTGATCGCCGCCGGTCTTCACTGAGAATGACAACAGAACGTTACGAGGATGATAAAAGCTCTGGAGCCCGCCGCTTATCTGGCTTTCTTTCAGCGCTGACAACAGGTCACGATCGCTTTTCCCTCTGGGGGAACATTTTAAATATCAGGAGAAAGGTTCCGGTGAAATTGATAAAAAGAATGACCCTTTTCACACTCGTGCTCAACGCATCCGTCAGCTTTGCGGCAGAACCCTCAGTGCCTGCTGACAGCAGCATACATGTTAAAGCCGATCCGGCGCTGAAAACGCTGATTCCTGCGGATATCCTCAAGCGTGGCTACATTGTGGCAGGAACAAACCCGAATACGCCGCCAACTACCTTTTATAAAGAAGATAATAAGACGCTGGCCGGTCGCGAAATCGACATCATGAATGCGGTGGGTGAACGTCTGGGTATCGCGGTAGAGTGGCGCGACACGGGCGGCTTCGACAACATCATTCCCGGTCTGAAAACCGGACGTTACGATGTGGCGCTGTCGAACATAAATGCCACACCGACCCGCCTGAAACAGATCGACTTTGTCGGCTACTACAACGCCAGCCTGCTGGGAATTATTTCCCGAAAAGACGCCAGTATCGCCCCGTTTAAATCACTCAGTGACGTCTGCGGCAAAGAGGTCGGCGCCGGTTCCGGTACCACCCAGGTTACGCGGCTGGAAGAAGCCAGTAAAGCCTGTGAGGCCGCAGGTAAGCAGCCCATCAAGGTAGCGATATTCCCGGATCGTCCGGCTGGCGTGCAGGCGGTGGTCAGCGGGCGCGTACCGCTGTTCCTGGGGCCTTATGAGGGGCTGCTGTGGCAGGTTAAGGTAATCAAACCGCTGACTATGAGCGGCGAAATCACCGTTAACGATGCACCGGTCTCTGTCGCTTTCCCGAAAGCCTCTCCGCTTGAACCTGCCGTGCAGGCCGCGCTGAACTCCTTAATCAAAGATGGCAGCTACCGGAAAATCCTCGATAACTGGGGAATCGGATTTGGTGCTGTGACCGAAGCCCGACGCAACGAAGAGATTTTTAAATGAGTGCGATTCAGAACCACACTGACGATCTGAAAATCGTCAGTAAACGCTACTACGGACGCTGGCTGAGTGCGCTGGTGGTGCTGTTGTGCGTGGTGGCGATGGCACATTCGATGATTAACAATCCGCGCTTTGAGTGGGGGATCATCGCAGAAAACTTCACTGCGCCCTCCATTCTGCAGGGGGTGTTAATGACGCTGCAGCTCACCGCCATTTCAGTGGTGCTGGGCTTTGCCTTCGGCACGGTGCTGGCGCTGATGCGTCTCTCATCAAACCCGGTTCTGGTTGCGGTGAGCTGGGCCTACACCTGGTTTTTCCGTGGTGTGCCGATGCTGGTGCAGCTGTTTCTCTGGTACAACATCGCGGCGCTCTATCCCAGAATAGCGCTGTCGATTCCCGGTTTAGGTGAGATCTGGAGTGCACAGTCCAACGCGCTGGTCAGCCCGTTTAGTGCGGCAGTGATCGCGCTGGTCATGCATCAGTCCGCCTATGCCGCAGAAATTGTGCGCGCGGGTATCCAGAGCGTGGGTAATGGGCAGATTGAAGCGGCACGCGCGCTTGGATATCGCCCGGCTCAGATTTTCCGTCATACCGTTTTACCGCAGGCGATGCGCGCCATTATGCCGCCAGCGGGTAACGAGATCATTGGCCAGTTGAAAACCACGGCAGTAGTGTCAGTGATTTCTCTGCAGGATGTGCTGTTTTCGGCGCAGATTATCTATCAGCGCACCTATGAAGTGATACCGCTGCTGCTGGTCGCCACCCTGTGGTATCTGCTGATGACCTCAGTGCTGTCGGTGGGCCAGTATTACGTGGAGCGTTATTTTGGCCGCGGTGTCACGCGGCGTGAAAAGCGCAGCCTCTGGCCGTCGTTGCCGCGCTTTTCGCTGCCGAAAACCCAAAGGAGTGTGAGCAATGGCTGAAGCAATTGCACTGCGCAAGGTCACTAAGCGCTTCTCTGGCGTAACCATCCTCGACGACGTTAACCTGGATATACCTGCCGGGTCGGTCACGGTGATTCTGGGGCCATCCGGCTCCGGTAAATCCACGCTGCTGCGCTGCATTAATCACCTTGAGAAGCTGGATGGTGGCACCATCCGTATCGGCGGCCAGATGGTGGGATACCGACAAAAAGGCCAGGCGCTGCACGAACTCAACAGCAGTGCCATTGCACGCCAGCGGGCGGAAATCGGCATGGTGTTTCAGCAATTCAACCTGTTCCCGCACCGTACCGTGTTGCAGAACATCACGGATGCGCCGATGCGGGTGAAAAAGCAGAGCCGCCATCAGGCGACCAGCAAAGCACTGGTGCTGCTGAAACAGGTGGGGCTGTCTGGTCGCGAAGATGAGTGGCCGCAAAACCTTTCCGGTGGTCAGCAGCAGCGCGTTGCGATTGCCCGCGCACTGGCGATGGATCCTGGCGTCATGTTGTTTGATGAACCGACCTCGGCGCTTGACCCGGAACTGGTGGGTGAAGTGCTGCAGGTCATTAAACAGCTGGCGCATTCCGGTATCACCATGGTGGTTGTCACCCATGAAATCGGATTTGCCCGCGAGGTCGCCGATAACATCGTCTTTATGGAGAGCGGCAAAATTGTGGCGGCTGGCCCGACGCAGCAGGTACTCGACGATCCGGACAACGGACGCGTCAGAAACTTTATCGCAACGGTGCTCTGAGCACCGTTTCTTTTGTGATAGCCAGGAAGCAGGATGACGCAGAAACCGGTAATGCACAGCGCCCACTGGGGCGCTTTTCACGCTGAGCGCAGCGGCGATCAACTGCTTATTGAGCCGTTCGGGCGCGACCCCGACCCCAGTCCGCTGTTGCAAAACTTCCGTCATGTACTTAATCACCCGGCACGCGTCGCACGGCCAATGATACGGCGTGGCTGGCTGGAAAACGGGCCTGGCCCGGATCGGCGTCGTGGGGCAGATGAATATGTCGCGGTTAGCTGGGAGGAAGCCAGTCATCGGGTTGCACAGGAGCTTAAGCGGGTCGGTAAGGCTTACGGCCCGGCGGGGATTTTTGGCGGATCTTACGGATGGTCAAGCGCAGGCCGTTTCCATCACGCCCAAAGTCAGGTGCACCGTTTCCTGAACACCACGCTGGGCGGCTATGTTCGCTCAGTTAACAGCTACAGCTCCGGCGCGGCATCGGTTTTGCTGCCGCATATTGTGGGCGACATGAATGAAGTCGCCCGGCGTGGCGTGAGCTGGGAAGAGATTGCCGGTCACAGCGAGGTGGTGCTGGCGTTTGGCGGGCTGGCGCTGAAAAATGCCCAGGTGGCCAGCGGCGGCCTGAGTGAGCATACCGAGCGCGGATTTATGCAGCGTGCGGCACAGCGCGGCACCCGTTTTATCTCGGTAAGCCCACTGAAAAGCGATTTGCCAGAGGAAGCACAGGGTGAGTGGCTGGCGCTGCGACCCGGAACGGATGCGGCGTTTATACTCGGCCTGCTGGCGGTATTAATCACCGAAGGGTTAACCGATGAGGCATTTCTGGCGCGCTACTGTGTCGGCTGGCCTCAGATGGTGGCCTACATCCGGGGTGAAGAGGATGGCGTGGTGCGTGACGCGCCGTGGGCGGCCGCGATCTGTGGCGTCAGCAGCGACCTGATCAGGCAGTTCGCCCGACAGCTGCACGGCAAGCGCGTACTGGTTACGGTCGCCCATGCCTTACAACGCGCCGAGCATGGCGAACAACCGGTGTGGCTTGGCCTGGTGCTGGCGGCGGCACTCGGACAGCCCGGGCTGCCCGGCGGCGGCTATACCTATGCACTGGGTGCGCTGGGCCATTATGGCAAACATCACAATCTGGTCAGCTTTCCGTCCCTGCCGCAGGGCAAAAATGGCATCGACCGCTTTATTCCGGTAGCCCGTATTGCCGATATGCTGCTCAATCCCGGCACCAGGTTTGACTACAATGGCCGTCAGCTTACTTATCCTCATATCCGGCTGGCTTACTGGGCGGGCGGCAATCCGTTTCACCACCATCAGGATCTGGCCCGGCTGCGTCAGGCATTTTGCCAGTTGGATACGTTCATCGTGCATGAGAGCGTCTGGACCGCCAGTGCGCGTCATGCTGATATCGTCCTGCCCGCCACCATGACCCTGGAGCGTGAGGATATCGGCGGTGCGCCGACCGATCGCCATTTAATCGCCATGCAGCCAGTGGCACAGCCTTACGCCGAAGCCAGGGACGATTACACGATTTTCCGTGAGCTGGCCCGGCAACTTGGCCGGGAAGAAGCGTTTAGCGAAGGGCGCGATGCGCGAGGCTGGTTGCAGCATCTTTACCATCAGCTACAGGAAAAACTGGCGGCGCATCAGGTGCAGACACCGGATTTTAATCAGTTCTGGCAGCAGGGCATCCTTGAGTTGCCGCAGGTGAAGGATGGTGGACGGATGATCAATGCGTTTCGCGCTGACCCTGATGCTGCACCGCTGCCCACAGCAGGCGGCAAAATTGAGATCTTCTCCGCCACTATCGCCAGCTTTGGTTATGACAACTGTCCCGGCCATCCGGTATGGCGTGAACCGCAGCAAAAACCCAGCGCCGACTACCCATTCTGGCTGATTGCCAATCAGCCCGCGACGCGCCTGCACAGTCAGCTCGATTTTGGTGATTTCAGTCAGAGTGGCAAGCGTGGCGGGCGTGAAGTCTGCAGCCTCAACAGCGAGGATGCGGCAGCCCGGGCTATCGCGGATGGCGACATCATTGAGCTTTATAACGATCGGGGCCATGTGCTCGCCAGCGCACGTCTCACCGACACGGTTATGCCTGGCGTGGTACAGCTGCCAACCGGTGCCTGGTACGATCCGGTCGACGCCACTGCCGCCCGTCCGCTTTGTCGTCACGGTAATCCCAATGTGCTGACGCTGGATATCGGGACGTCATCTCTGGCACAGGGATGTAGCGGGCAGATTACGGTGGTGCAGGTGCGTAAATTTGCCGGGGAAGTCACGCCGGTGCAGGCCTTTATTCCCCCGTTATGAGTCGGTTACAGGGCGCTCAGCACTGCGCGGCCCAGCGCCTGCATATCTGCCGTTGAACGCAGCTCACTGGCTGCCAGCAGATCGGGCGACGACGCCTTCAGCGCCAGCTGCAGTTTCCTGTTTACATCCACACTCTCTGCCAGTGACTGCTGGCGCGTGCGGCGCTGATGCAGCTTTGTGCTATCACTCAGCGTCAGCGTGACGTCATGGAAGCGCAGGGCGGGATTAATCGCATCGGGCGGCGCGCTGTTATCGGGAGTACGACGGACGCGGGCGGCCAGTGGCATAATCTGATGATTGAGATCGCCTTCGGCAAAATCCTGCAAACGCAGATCGCCGTAGATCAGCATCGCAGCAATCACATATTCCAGGCTGAAACGCGCTTCAATGCCGTGCGTCGGAACGGATATGGAAGCGGCGATGTCACCGCCTGGCGGGAAGGCGACGGTGATATCGACAATCTGGCTCAGCAGCGCATCAAGAGGTTTGCCGGCTGCCAGCCACTGCTGGCGCAGCATTTGTGCCGCTTCCGCTGCGCTGTGGGTGCCTGCGCAGGTTGGGAAAGGTTTGAACTCCAGTCCGGGCGCGCTAATCCGCCAGGGGCGGCCCCAGTTTTCCAGCAATTTCTCCGGCTGCGCCTGACCCGAACTGCTGGCTGCCAGAAAAGCCTCAATCACACCCGCCTGACGGCCATCTATTCCGGCCAGTGTCAGCAGAGCCGCTGACACCGCACGTTCGGCGGCAAAACCAGCGTGCAGTGGTTTCACCGCCGAACCAAACTGCGCGCGTAGCCCGCTGGCCTGGGTGGCAGCGATCCCCAGCAGGGTCGCGGTTGCATCACTTTCCAGCGCCAGCAAACGCGCCAGTGCCGCCGCCGCTGCCAGGGTGCCCAGCGTTGCCGTGTTGTGATAGCCCAGCGCGTAATGTTGCTGGCTGACAGCCAGTCCCAGGCGACCTGCCATTTCCACACCCGTGACGTAAGCATCCAGAAAACGGTTCAGGCGCTTTGGCTGATATTGCTGCCAGGCGAGCAGGGCGGGCAGGATCACTACGCTGGGGTGACCGCGAAAATCGGCATGAAAATCATCGTAGTCCAGCGCATGTCCGGCATAGCCCAGCAGCAGCGCCTGCGAGCGCACGCTGCCGTCGCGGTAGATTGTGCGCAGTGCCGGTAAGCCGCTATCCGGCACCTCGCCCTGTAACACCGGCCAGCTCACCGCCAGGAAGTCCCGCACACCTTCACGCGCGTGCTGGTGCGCTGACTCATCCGGCTGACCATAAAGGATATGTTCAGCCAGCATTACGCTCAGGTTCATTGCGGTCGCTCCGGAAAACGGTGTAGTTCGTGGCGAAACGCGATCGGCTGTTCGCCCAGTGATGCGGGATTATCGCTGCTCATAGCGGGTTTCCTTCTGCTGCTGTCTGGCGGCTCAGCCAGGCATCATGTGCCGCCGGGTCCAGTACTTTTTTCATATAGAGGGTGATGTGACCTTTACCGAGATCGCGGGTATGCATCGGCTGGAAGCCACGTTTCAGATACATCTCTTTCAGCCAGGGGTGATGGGTGGCGGTGCCCAGCGAGACCGCAGGGGCATGCAACTGATCGATCAGGATTTCCTGCTCTAACCGATCCTGAACCTGGCGACCAAAATGGTGGCCGGGATAGTCGGGATGCGCGCCAAACCAGCCGATATGCGGCAGCCCAAACGGGCCGGGCAGCGGCCCCCAGGGATAGCGAACGGTCACTGATGAAACCATCTGGTTACGCATGTAGAGCGCATACACACCATGATTCTGCAGATGGCGTAATGCTGTAGCGCGGTCAGCCGTGGCGGCATCAAATTTAATGCCCAGTGCTTTAACGGGTGCATAGGCGGCATGCATCAGTGCCAGATAAACATCTACCTCATCTTCTCTGACCTGACGAAAATCGAGTTGCATAATATTTCCCGGAAAACTGCCAGGCAGGCAGTTAATTCATTCAGCCAGAATGAGAGATTAACAGTAAAAGCCGGGTCGCTATGTGTGAAAAATAACTAACCTAATGCGGATTTGTGAATATGAAATGGCCGGTTTTTGATTGCTTAAATTGTTATTTGTCGTAGTATTCAGAAAAGAAATTAAATTCCATGAGACACTATTAACTCATTGTAATAAAAGTCTTTTTCTATTTGATATAATCAGGATGCTGCTGTGTTAGCCATTACATCTCCGCGAGCCTATGCGCATGAGGCGGGCCTGCGCATCCGCGCCGGTCAGTTTATTAAACCCTATGCCACCCATATTCGTATTTTTACCTCTCCTCAGGCGTGGCAGGCGGTTAATCCGGAATTAAGCCAGAGTCTTGAAGAAAATGGCATCCGCTGGCAGCTCGACTATTTAGAGGGCGAATGTACCGAACAGGCCATCGCCAGCTTAAAACATCATATCGCACAGCAGGGCGCAGAACTGCTGCTGGCGATTGGGGGTGGACGCGTGCTGGATGCGGCTAAAGCCGCTGCCAGCCAGTTGCCGACGGTCACGCTGGTTAACTTTGCGACCCAGGCGGCAACCTGCGCGGCCTGGTCACCGATTGCCATCATCTATAACGAGCAAGGCGGCCATCTGCGCAGCCAGCCGCTGGGGAAAATGCCGGAGCTGGTGCTGGTGGACAGTGAAGTAATCGCCCGGAGCGACGTGCGCTACCTGAAAGCGGGTATTGTGGATGCGCTGGCCAAATATTATGAATTCCGGCCTTACCAGCAGCACAACCCTGATGATCTGGCTTTGGATCTTAAGGTGATGACCGCGCGGCAGGCGCTTGACACTTTCCGGCAGCAGGGAGACGCCGCGATCCTGGCCTGCCAGCAGCAGCGGGTCACGCCTGAACTGGTCAGAGTCATTGATGCCACTATCGTGCTCGCCGGACTGGCGAACAGTGTGCGCGACCTGCTGCCGACGCCGGGCTTTGCGCACGCCATTCACAATCGACTGACGCACCTGCCGGAGCTGCATCACTGGCTGCACGGTGAGAAAGTCGGCTTCAGCCTGCTGGTGCAGTCGCTGATGGAACATGACGGCGTCGCGGATGCGGAACTCCTTGCGCTGCTGCGACACTACGATATGCCGCTGAAGCTGCCGGTGTTACGCGGCGATCGCCATAGCGCGCTGCGCAACCTCGCGCAGCAGATTAAATTCCCCCAGGCTTGCGCAGAACGGCTGCCGTTTAGCGTCTCCGCCCGCGCGCTGGAACAGGCGCTGCTGGCGACGGACACCCTTTTTTAAGCGCGCGCTGTGGCGCGCCATTTCACCTTACAGACCAGGAATCGTTCATGAATCATTTCACTCCATCACGTCGCCTGCGGCTCGGCCTGTTTGTTCAACCGGTGGGTCAGCACGTGAGCGGCTGGCGTCTGACGGAACAGCTGGGCGATCCCACTGATATCGACTGGCTGATCACGCTGGCTAAAAAAGCCGAAGCGGGTAAGTTCGACCTGTTCTTTGTGGGTGATGCACTGGCAACCAGCATGTATCGTCTGCCGTCGACCATGGCACGCCTTGAACCGCTGACGATGCTGGCGGCGCTGGCGGTCAACACCAGACGTATTGGCCTGGCCGCAACCGCCTCTACCACCTTCAGCGATCCCTTTACGCTGGCGCGCAGTTTCTCGTCACTGGATCACATCAGCCGTGGCCGGGCCGCGTGGAACGTCGTGACCTCGTTTTCCACTGACGTTGCACGTAACTTCAGCCGCAGCGATATGCCCGACCACGCTTCCCGCTATGCCCGTGCGCGGGAGTTCCTTGAGGTGGCAGACAAATTGTGGCAGGGCTGGGAAGCGGGGGCAGTACAGCCCGACAAAGCGACCGGGGACTATTTTGTTGATGAGAAGATCAAGCCGATCAACCATCAGGGCGAGCATTTTCAGGTACAAGGCCCCCTGAACATCACGCGTTCGCCACAGGGACGTCCGGTGATTATCGAAGCAGGTTCTTCTGCTGATGGTCAGAAGCTGGCGGCTGAGACAGCGGAAGTGATCTTTACCGCCTCCGCCAGTCTGGAGGAAGCGCAAGCGTTCTATCGCACTCAAAAGGAGCAGGTCATTGCCGCCGGGCGTAACCCGGATCATGTTGTGATCATGCCCGGTGTCATGCCGATTATTGGCCGCACGCGTGAGGAGGCGAAGGCGTTGTGGAAAAAGCTGAATACGCTGGTGGATATTGAGAACGGGCTTCGTCAGCTCTCACTGCGGTTCAGTATGGATCTCAGCCAATATCCACTGGATGGCCCGGTACCGGAGGTTCCGCTGGGCGAAGGTAATCAGAGCCGCGTTAAGCTGATGACCGATATGGCAAAGCGCGAGAATCTGACGCTGCGTGAGCTGGCCGCCGTCGCCGCCGGTTCACGCGGACACCGCGTGATTGTCGGTACCGCTGAAGATATCGCCGACGACTTCCAGCAGTGGCTGGAGCAGGGCGGCGCGGACGGCTTTAACATCATGCCAGCCATTATGCCGGAACAGCTGGATCTGTTTGTGGAGCTGGTGATCCCGGAACTGCGCCGTCGCGGACTGTTTCGCGATGAGTATGAGTTTGCCACGCTGCGGGAGAATCTGGGGCTTGAAGTGATAACCGAAGAGAGTTAACAGCCACGGTCATCACGGGAAATATTACCGCAATACTGCATGCAGTTTGCTGGAAAAGGAGATGCGGTTAACTCAGCAGGGAGGCTGGAGCCTGTATTGTGCCGCACTATTTTCCAAAAGCGTTCTGCAAACCCATTCATACCCGATATAGTGCAAATCTATCCTCCGGGATGTGAGATCGCTGAATGTCAGAATACAGGTTCTATACCAAAGGCAAATACACTGTTGCACTTGAAAGATCGGACGTAACACGAGCTTTCGATCTGACAGAGCAGGGTTATAAAAAACAGTTCGAGGAAGTTCGTGCCTCAGATGAAAAACAGGCACTCGCACGCTTCGCGGATATCCGCAGGGACAAACGCATCGACCAGCACAACTTTCTGGCGGGCGCGGCCACGATGCCCCTGATTGGCGTATTAACAGCGATTGCTTTCTCTCTCTTCTGGCGAAAAAAAACGGGAAAATAACCCTGTGTTGATTCACTTTGCAGGGGTTTAGCTTAGCCTGATATCAGAATAACCAGGGAGCAGGACGCCGTTCCCTTTTCACCTAAAAGGACTTATCCATGAAAAAGATCATTCCCATTTTCTGCTGTGCCCTGTTAGCCGGTTGTGCGCCTCTCACTCCACACGAATGCATTAAAAAAAGCGCACTCGAAACCTGCAGCTATAACCGTTCAGGAAAAGTCGGGGACAACGATATCTATGGTCAGCAGGCATCTGGCATAAAAAAAGCGCTGGATGCTGCACTATCAGAGCCGCATGCCTGGAAGGGGAAACGCTGTAATGCCCATCTGGATTTCAAAATTGATGGCACCCTGGATAATTTTATTATCAAAGGGGGCGATAAAGATTATTGCAACGCGCTCAAAGTGGCGGCAAAACGCGCCA